>WUUC01006976.1_pt1 | contig 20490 bp, 31 predicted proteins | sample 6278441 | NCBI WGS metagenome assembly WUUC01 (sample SAMN13675441, study PRJNA597444) | soil metagenome | isolation source: soil | place: USA: Washington | collected 2017-10
ACGACGAGGTGGGCTCAGTCTCGCGGGAGTTGAAAGGCTTGGCGATGGAACTTGAGGTGCCGGTGCTGGCTCTCTCGCAACTCTCGCGCGACTGCGAGAAGCAGGGCAGAGAGCCGAACCTGTCCGACTTGAGGGATTCGGGCGAGCTTGAGCAGGACGCCGACATAGTTCTGTTCTTACACGGCACCCGGCCCGAGGAAGGCTCGAAGCTCTACAGCCGCACGGTGATCTGCGCCAAGCAGCGTGAAGGCGCGTTGTTTCGGACTGAGCTGGTCTTTAACGGCGAGGTCGTCAGCTTCCGCGGGCCGGCGCACTTCATGAGTGAACCGCGGATGCCCGACGTAGAGTTCTGACCCTCTTCCCCCGCGCAGCCCGCCGCCCACGGGACGCGACGGGGCACACGGTTGGTGGTGATGAGGATATGGGTTTTTCGCTCCGCTCAAAACGAAAGAGAGGTTTAGACGATGGTTGCTGTTATCGAGACGACCAAAGCCGCAGTTAAGGAAAGACCAATCATCTCCGGCGCGGAGAGTGTCAACGCCATCCTCGAAGGGCGGAAGACGCAGACGCGGCGCGTCGTGAAGTGGCGACCGCTGCACGAAGGCTTGAACTTGTCGGCGTCTTCGCTCTCGGTCGGCCACTACATGACGAACGCCCCTGAAAGCGGTTGGGTGCTCTACAGCCGCGACGGGCGCGGCACTTGGAATCAACGGACGGAGCGCGAGTTTTGTCCCTACGGCAAGCCGGGAGAGCGCCTGTGGGTGCGTGAGGGCGGCAAGTTAGACACGGACGCTGGGCGCATATTCATTTACGCCGCCGAACCGGGGCTGTGTCGTGTGAAAGACCGCGGCGAGGATGAAGACTACCACCCGGCCGCGCACGCCTATAAGCCACGGACGGCCCGTTACATGCCCCGCTGGGCCTCACGCATCACGCTCGAAATCACGGCCGTGCGCGTCGAGCGCGTGCGGGACATCACGGTCGGCGGCTGTAAGGCCGAAGGCATCAGCGCGAGCGGCGCGAGCAGGGCGCTACGGCACGGCGCGCTCAACCTCGCTGACAACTATTTTCAGAAGTTCCGCGAGGGCTGGGACGAGTTGAACGCCAAGCGCGGCTTCGGCTGGGACAGTAATCCGTGGGTCTGGGTTGTTGAGTTCCGCAAGCTCTCTCCCGACGATTAGCCGAGTCTGTACCCGCGAGCGCCAGCGAGCGCCACAACATCATCGTTTTGGGCTGGCGAAGCGCCAGCGGAACCGACTCGTAGAAAGGTTCGGTGAGTGATGACGAAAAAAGAAGTTAAGGATTTAGCACAAATCATCCGCGACAACCCCGGGTGCGTGGCGACCATAGACAACGACTCGTGGACGCTTCGCAAGAACACGCCAGAGCCCGACGGCTTCGATAATTGGGAGTATGAGAAGCAAGAGGAATGGCGGGAGGCGCAGGAGTTGGCGTCGTCTGATGACAGGCTCAAGCCGTTCAGCGGCGAGACGTACCAAAGCCCGGCGCACTACGGCGGGGCCATCTTGCTCGCGCTGGCGGAAATCGCCGGCGTCGAAGTGGAGTCAGTCTAATGAAGTGCGACTACTACGAATGCCCGAATGATGCGGCCGTAGACCCCGACATCAAGGAGGGGATGCAGTTCTGCGCCGAGCATGACGCGCAATTTACCGCCGCCGCCAACGACGAGAACCCGATGCGGATTCTAGGCTTTTGGGTGAAGGCGCAGGGCGGGGCGAAGGTGGCCGCAGAGCGCCACGCGCGTGCCCTGTACGGAGACGCAGCGGACGATTAGCGAAGTCGTTTCCGTTGCCGAAGGCAACCCAAACCTTAATCGTTTGCCCCCTCTCATCTCTCGCCGGGGGCGCGCGGGCACGGTGTGGTGATGCTGATATGGGTTTTCGCTTCGCTCAAACATAGGAGTGGTGATGACGGACGATGAGTTAAAGGTTATCGAAGAGCGGGCCAAGCGTGCGACGTGGTGGCACGAATCCGAGTGTGGGGTGCAGATCGTCTATGACGGCGAAGACGAACACCACGAAGAGCCAATCTACGTCGCACTCAAAGGCGCGACCATCGGCGACACGTTCGTCACGCTGGCGCACGGCTACGACAACGACGGCGATGACTGGAACTTCATCGCCCACGCCAGAGCCGACGTGCCCGCCCTACTCGCCGAAGTCCGACGCCTGCGCGCCGCCCTCTCGGCCCTCAGACGATGGATAGAAGCGGAACAGAGGTGGCACGCGGCTGAAGATGCTGCCCAGCCTTTCAACGGGCAGACCACGGCAGAAGCTAAAAAGATGAGGGCGAAAGCTAAGGCCGCGCTGAATGAGTATGAATCTGCCGCCGATGCCCTCCGCGCCGCCGCCGCCGCACTCCCGGCCGACGAGTAAACAGGTTCGGTGACGCGCGGAGCGCCCCACGAGAATGATTAGTTGGGTTTGGACGCGAAGCGCGTCAAGGAGTGACTAAAGATGGGATTGAATTATGAGGAACGCTGCAAGCAGGCCCGCGACACCAAAGAGGGCGACGTGTGGGTGCACCTCAAGACGGGCAGGAAGTTGACGGTGCTCGGCCGCGCCGGCTTCTTCGGCGTGTCGGTCAGGCACGAGAGCGGGCGCGAGACGGTTAAGCAAGACCACTACCTCGCGGGTGACTACGAATTAGAGACGACCGCCGCCCCCACGGAGGAGGAAGAACCAGCCCCCCGCCTCCTCTCGGGGGATACGCCTGTGCGGCAGGTGGGGAGGTGAGCACGGTTAGAAGATTGGCAGATAAGGAGCGAAAACATGACCAAGAAAGAGCAGCGCGCGGTGTACTCCCACGCCAAGCAGCACGTCATAGAGGCGATTGAGGATGCGCTTATGGACGAGCACCATTCCGTGATGCGCGTTGACGGCGTGGAGCGCCGGGACATGCAACTGCTGGCCGAGCGTTACATGGTTGAATTTCTGCGCCAGATACAGCGCACGAAGTTTTACCCGCTCGACGGGCAATAGTTGGGATGCGCCAAAGCGCGCATCAAGGCTCGGTAGGAGCGGGAGGTGATCGGTGGCAGAGCAGAGATTCAGATTCGTGAGCGACGACGACGGGCATGATTACCTCATCCCGGCCGAGAAGAAAGAGCAGTTCAATAAGTGGCTGGAACATCAGGGCCGCTTGTGGGAACCCGGCCTGAGTGACGCGGAGTTTAAGAAGCGGGACGCCGACTACACGGGCGAGGACTTCGGTGGTTACATGACCGGGAGGTCGCCCGCGAACTACACCTTTACCGACCCGCAGGAGGCTTAACCGTGGCCGTACCCGAAGAGAACTACGGATTGAATGAGACATCCGTGCTCAAACGCAAGGCCGTTGTGGTCGGCGTCCACCGTGGCAAGAACGGCAACTGGCGCGTGACCGCCGATGTCGAGATTGAACTGCGCTTGCCCGACGGCCGATTAGTCACCGCATGGGAAGAAGTTAAGCTGCGGGGCCGCGCCGAGCACAAGCCGCGGCCCGACCCGAAGTGGCTCTACGAGGGCAAGCGGGGCAGGGCGCGCAAACGTTCAACCGCCGGGTGAAGAGGTCGTTTATGCGCGCTTCGCGCCCCTCTCAAACCATGAACCCTCTCTGCACCTGCGCCCACAATCCCTCGCGCCACGGCGAGAGGATGGCGCACCGGGGGAGGAAGTGACGGCGGTTTGTTGGGACGCCCTTGCGGGCGTCGAAGGAGTGATGATGCGATTAATTGACGCTATGCCAGACGCGGCGTTTCACACGCTGGAATTGAAGTCGGACTACGAGGTAGACCCCGGCCGCCTCCTGATACTCGTCCACCCGAACGACTACAACCGCCTGAATAAAGCTTTGCAAGCCGGGCTTGTGCTATGGGCGAAGCCGCAGACGGTGGACGCGCCGGAGGTTATTGAGGTGCGTGCGCTTAAAGCATCTGACGATTAGACAAGTCGGTTGAGCGCGCTTCGCGCCCGTATCATCCTATGAAGTGCGTCTGCGCCCACAGAGAAGAGAACCACGCCCCTGTGCCGGACGGGCAGGGCGGGTGCATCGTGACAGGTTGTTTGTGCAAAATATTTAGGCCGCGAAGCGCGGCGAGTCGTGTTAAAATCCCAATGTCTGAGGATGCGCGCAAGGCCGAGATAGACACCATCCGGCGCAAGACGCTGGCGATGCGCGCTCTGAGTGACGAGATTTTGAATCGGCTCGACGGGTTGGAGGCGGAGTGAACGAAACACACCACATCGAAGTTAAGACGGTGTACGTCGTCACCTGCCCGCTGTGCGGCCTCAAGGGCTCACACCCGCATTGCCAGCAGAAGGCCATCGAATACCTCCGCGAGCATGACGAGGGCTGGCTCGGTAGCGAACTCCGCAAGGCGGCAGAGTTGCAAGCCACGATGCGCCGTTGGGATGAAGAGATGCGCGCGGAGATGGCTGCGCTGTGTGAGCGGTTCGACATCACGGCGGACACGCTCAACCGCTATTGGGGTAGCCTGAGAGACGCGAACGGCTACGGCCTTTCGTGGAACACCTTTTACAAGGGGATGGTGGACGGCGCGTTACCGCCGCCGCAGTAGTTAGCTTGAAATAACAGCGCAGGCCAAGCGTAGCCCTTAAATGAGGCCGACCGCCCGCGTGGTGAACCTGAGAAATCAGGCTCATCACCGGGCGGTTTTTGCATTTTAGGGCACAGAGTTCCGGGCCTGCCGACACGCACCCGGCACCACCCGGACGGGAAGGGGGCGGTCTCAAACTAGGTCGTCGCCGCCCCCTCCGCACAGACGAAGACGCTATGGATTCGCAGACCGGCACGATCAAGGACAAGTTCTTAGCTGGCGGGGCGGCCCTCGTCCTCCTGCTCTGCTACATGCTGCTCAAGCTCAACAACTTCGACACGGCGTTCATTGAGAACGCGCTGCTGTTCATGCTCGGCGTCTTCGGCGGACTGCTCAAGCAGACGCCCGCGCAGGCCACGGTGCAGTCGAGCGAGACGACGAACGTCAACACGGGCAGTTAGGAGAAACAATGGACTGGATTATTCCCTTCATCCCTACCGGCCTCTTGGTGCTCGGCCAGAGGCTACAGAGGCGAGACAAGAACCGAACCGGCACCGACGACGCGCTCGGCCGAGCCCTCGTGCTCATCGGCCCCGTCGCCGCTTTGGGACTGTCCGACACCGACACGCGGGCGACCATCCGCACGCTGAAGGTGGCGCGCGACGGGCTCGACGTGACCATCCGCGAGCTGGAGGCGGCGGAGGCGGCCGAATAATGGCTAAAGAGTTCTTCTTCAAAGGCACCGCACGAACGCCCCACGGGCCGGTGGCCCGCGTCCACATCGGCGACGGCCCCGTGGAACTGTGGACGCGCGACATGCTTAAACGCCGCCTCTCCGCCCGCCCGCTGCGGGGCTCCAACATGGCGCAGGAGCGGAAGGCGCTGGCGGCCGTCAGGGGGTCGGGATGAAGAGAGTAAGAGTAGTCGGCACCGTCACCTTGCGCGACGACGCCGGTCAGGCGCTCGTCTCCATCTCCTCCCCTTCGATGAAAGTCCACACGCCGTTCTACGTGCCGCTCGACGAGCTCGACGCGAAGGCGGGCGACACCGTGAGGGGGGAGTTTAGCCTCGTTGACCCGGAGGAGGCTGACCGGGGGGTGGACGAGGCGGGGAGGGTGTGAGGGTTCGCGCGCTACGGGCGCGAACGGAAACGACGGGCTGAAGAGGGCAGGTTGATGCAAGGCGAGCGCACGGACGTTCATGTGCTGCCGAGAGGCGACATCGCCCCGCACATCGAAAGCGAGGCGTGCAGATGCGGGCCGAGGGTGGAGGCGACGGGCGGCGGCACGCTCGTCAGTCACCACGCGTTTGACGGCCGGGAGTTCTACGAACCGGAGGCGAGGGCCGATGAAAACTTATCAGCCGAGGGGCACTCAAGAATGTCAGTCTTGCGCGGGCACCGGCGTCCGCAACGTCGTGTTGAGTGAGGCCGGGTGCGGCCTGCCGGGCACGTCAAAGAACGTCATCTGTGGGGATTGCGGGGGCAAGGGCTGGTCAGGCACGCCGCTGCACTTCTTCCCGCTTGACCGGGAATCATGTTTCCACTGCGGCACTCTTATCACGAAGGCGAAGCCGAGTGACCCCTGCCCGGCCTACTCCGCGACTTCCGCAACTGCGGTGACGGTGACGTTCGCCGCCTGACCACTCTCCCCCGCCGAAGGCGGGACACCACGGGAGACGACGCGGGCGATTTTATGGGCGGCTTCGCCGCTTAAACGACTTGTTGCAGCGGAGGTTGGGATGATTTGTCCGACGTGCAACCACGAGAACACGCGCAAGGGCGACGCTAACCAGACGACGGACGAGCGCGGCCTCCACCGGCTCGGCAAGTGTGAGCGGTGCAACTGCGGGGAGTCGGAGATTCGGCACATGAACTACAGCAACCCTTATTACACGCCGCCCGACTATCTCAACAACGTCCACTTGTGGGCCGAGCGATTAAGCCATCATATGCGCCCGCAAACGCGATTCCGCATCGGCGGCGGGCGATAGAGCAAGGGGGCAACTCATAACTTCGGAGGGTCTTATGTCTAAGGTGATAGCGAAGTTTTCGGTGAGTTCAAGGGAAGAGTTCGGGCACCCCGACTACCAATCCGGTGCGCCCGTGCTTGACGGCGGGAAGGTCAAACTGTCGGCGGTCTACGCGCCCGACGACACCAACCATGAGAACCACAAGTTCTGGCAGGCGACGCCGAGCGGGTCAATCGAAATGCAGATAAACAACCTCTCGGCGCTTCCGGTATTTCAGCCGGGGCGCGTCTGCTACGTGACGTTCGATTTTCAGGACTAAAAGCGAAACGGGCCGGGAGGCTTCCACCTCTCGACCCGTCATGAATCGGGGACGCCGACAGTGTTAAGTTACATAACTTCTGTGTTCGCGGCGAATGATGTATCCAACGGTGCTCCTGTTGACGCCGTATTCTTTGCCGAGTTCCTTCATCGTCACGCCGCCCTGCGCGTACCGTGTGCGTATTTGCTTGACTTGCTCGGCTGTCAGGCGCGACGTGCCGCGCTCCTTTATCGCCATGTCTGCGTTGTTGTCGGCCTTCGTCCCGAGAAACAAATGGTCGGGGCGAACGCAGAGGCGTGTGTCGCAAGTGTGCAGGACGCACAACCCTTCGGGGATGGGGCCGTAATGGAGTTCATAGGCGACGATATGCGTCCCGACCGTGCTCTGATGGCCGCGCCGCACAAGCCCGAACTTCCCGTAGCCGTTGCGATGACGCCCGCCAGTCCACAGCCAGCACCCTTCTGTCTTTTCAACTCTACGCCAAAAGCGAACGGCGGTAGGCTTGCGGTAGGGCCGTTTCTCGGTTTCGTTTACAATGTTGTCGCTCATGCTGTTCACGTCTCCTTAACCCGTTTCGTGAATGGTCTGGGCAAGGCCCGTTCGAGTGTCATCAGCACTCGGCGGGCCGTTCCTATTTTACCACGCTTCTGCTCGGCTCTGGCCGGGTAAATGACTGAGGGCGGCGGGTGTTTCAGCATCCGCCGCCCCCTGACGTATGAGCCGGGACGAATCCCGACTCTCCGGCGACACCACGGACGTAACCCGTGATGAGCATGATTCTTATAAACCACATTGGCCGAAAGTTCACGGCGCGGCGCATCCGGCGTGTGCGCGGGCTTCTTGCTCGCGGCGCTCGCCGCCGTGCTCTCGCCCTCTCTTTCACTCATCCCGACTAAGGAGACGAAGACGATGCCCGGACGCTTGAACGAACCCAAAGAGAGTAAAGGCGGCGAGAGGCTGCCGGACTTGCCCGACGAGGCTTACCCGCCCGACGCGCAGCCTTTGAGCGAGCAGGAGCCCGAGAACCCGCCGCCGCCTCCCCCGCCGCCGGGCGACGACGACGATCAAGGTGAGGCCGTGCCGCACGACCCGGAGTAGTTGATGGCTACCGCCGCCCTACAACTTGAAGGCGCGAGGGCCACGGTTGAACCCGTCGAGTGGGAAGCCCTCGCGCTGCTCCCGCCCGAAGAACTGGCCGGCTGGCGCGTGTGGCGCAGACAGAAGGGGCCGGGCTACTGGCTCATGCGCTACGCGACCAAACTGGCCCGCCGCCTCGACGCGGACGTGGTGAACCCGAACGGCCTTCAGGACTGCGGCACCGTGCGGACGCGCGAGGAGGCCCGCGACCTGTGCCGCATCGCTCACAAGGCGGGCGGTGGGCGGTGGGCGGTGACTTACGAGCCGGTGATGGTCGGCCGGGTGCATTCGCTGCGGACGGAACTCAACCGGGGCGACCGCAGATTCGACCCGTTCAAGGTCTTCGACTTCTCCGCGACGGAGGCCGTGCGCGAGCAGGCCCGTAGCGTGCTGGTTGACGCTGAGGAGATGCGGGCACTCGTGGAACAGGGTAGACGCCTGACCAAGAAATGCGAGCAAGTATGACGGATGGCGGACGAAACCTCACTCTGGCCTGCCCTCATCCCGGCGCTGCCGGGGGCGCTCGTCGCCGTCGCCGCGCTGTGCGGGTGGTGGCTCTCGCACAAGCGCCAGCCCGCCGAGGTGCGAACCATCACCTTGCAGGGGGACGTGCACGAGGCGACGCGCGAGAAGACGCGGGCGGAGACCGCCAAGATCGAGGCCGAGCGCGAATCACTGGCCGTCGGCTCTCTCTCGAAGGCGCTGGCGGACGCCGAGCGCACCATAGACCGGCTGCGCGACGAGCGGGACGCGGCCCTCAGACACGCCGGGGGCGCGGAGGTGGAGTTGCAGAAGGCCAAAAGCCTTATTGAGTTCTACGAGGCGCAGACCAGGAAGGTGAAGGGTGTGCTCGACGAGAACGGGCTTGAGTTCCCGAGTTGAAGCTGACGGACTAGAGGTTTTTTTGAACTGTGCCGGACGAAACGCCCAGCGTCAAGATAGACGAGCAGCCCGTGAAGGTTCGGGTGGAGGAATCCCCCGCGCGGCTGGTCAAGACGGATGACCATTTATCCAAAGCGCCCGACACGACTTCGGAAGAGAACCTGCATTCCAAGTCGCAGCGGAAAGTGAATCTGATTTGGGAGTATTCGCAGGCGTCCATAGCACTAATGACTGTCTTTACTACCTGCCTGGGTGTTTTCATCGGCCGGGTGTGGGTGGGCTCGGTCGTCCCCTTTCCCGCCGAGTGGTGGACGATTGTGGGGCTCGTAATTGGGTTCTATTTCGGGAGGACGAATCATCAACGTGTAGGAGGCGTGCAAAGTGGACGGTAGCCGAAAAGGGGGAAGATGTCGCCGAAACTGACGAAGCTACGGATAGAGGCCCTGCTCTACACCGGCTCTTTCGACCGGGTGCAACTGCTCATGGGGCTGGTGGCGGCGGCGTGGGGCCTGCACATGGTCATCGCCGCCCACTCCTTCAACTACGTCAGCCATTACCGGCTGCTCTCGCAGATCGCCCCCGAGTGGTTCTGGGGCTTCGGTCTCCTTAGTTTCGGAGTCTCGCAAATCCTCGCCCTCCTCTTCGGGGGCGAACACGCGCGCGGGCGCATGTCTTGGGTGGCGGCGGGCATTTGGGTGTTTTTGTCGTTCGCCTTCGGGGTGTCGAACATCTATGCGGCAACCAGTTCCGTCTTCATGGTCTTCGCCATCGCCTCGGGTTGGATTTGCCTCCGGCTCAGGTAGGGAGCCGCGGGCCCCGTCCCGCGCCCTGCTGGCGGTGGGCGCACTCGGCCTCTCGGCCTACGCATGGCTGGTCTTCCAAAAGGGGTGGACTGACCTCTCCACGCTCGCGCCGCTCGCGCCCGTCGTCGTGATGTTGGTGCTCGAACTCCTGAAGCGGCGCGACACCCGCTCGGAGAAGGAGAGGGACAGGGAGGCGGCCTTAGATGACCGGACGCAGAAGATTTACGAGCGTGAGATTGAGAGCTTGGAGAAGCGTCTGGCGGTGGTGTGCGAGGAGCGCGACGAACTGAGGGAGCAGTTAAGGCCGCAGGGCCAGCGCAAGGGAGGCGGGGAGTGACGCCCCCGACAGGAGAAGAGGCATGAAACGCAAGTCCTACTACCGCTATAGGTCAAGTGAGAGCGGCAAGTTCGTGAGCCGGGAGTACGCGGAGGCCCACCCGCAGACGACGGTGCGGGAGAGGGTGAGGCTTTGAGGTGGGAGAACTTCGCCGGCCTGTGCGTCCTCGCGGCGCTGTGGGTGCCGGTGGCGGCGGTTAATCTGATGGGGAGGAAGAGACGTGGCGGAGGACACGCGAGGCGGTAAGGGGTGCTTGCTCGCCTCCCTGCTCGTGATGTCCGCCGTCTCTTTCCTGCTGTGGTGGATGGAGGGTTGATCGTGAAGAGGATGCCGAGTTACTTACGGCCGCGCCGCGAGACGCCGCTGCCCCTGCCGACCTACCGGCGGCCGGTGACGACCTACACGGCCGCCGAGGAGCCGCAGCGCCTCCCCGTCTTCGCCCCCGAGCCGCCGCCCGTCCCCCCTCAGACGGCCCCGCTCGTCCGGCCCGACCTCTCCCAGACCGACCCGGCCCTGCCCGTCTACGGCTCGCCCCTCGCCCCCGGGCAGATGGATTCGTTACTCCGGCCCGCCGACCCGACGGCCCCCGGTCTCGCCGCCGCCCGCCCCCCGCTCTCACCCTACGACGCGCAGGCCGCGCGCGTCCGCGCGCTCGCTAACACCCCGGCCGTCGACGAGAACGGGCGGCTGCGTTCGGCGGCCTACGGGGCGGCGAAGGCGGTCGGCCCGGCGACCAGAACGGGGAGTCTCGGCTACGCGACCGGCGCGCTCATCGGCGGGGCGCTCTCCGGGCTCATCCGCCCGCAGATGGACGAAGAAGATACGCAGGAAGCCGCGCTGGCGCGGGAGCGCGCGCAGATGGCGACCGAGGTCGCCGTGGAGGAGCACCAGACGCAGCAGGAACTCCGCCGGGCGCAGGCGGCGAACCAGGAAGCCCTGCCCGTCTACCGGGCCGAGGAGGCGAAGCGCAAACAGGAGGCCGACGCCGCGAGAATGGCGGGGCTTGAGCGCCGCCTCGACATCTACGACGCGGCGACCCAGGCCCGCATCCGGCACGGGGACGAGCGCCTCGAAGACGCCGACCTCAACCGCACCTCACGGGAGTCCGAGGGGGAGCGCAACCGCCAGTCCCGGGCCTCGGAGGGCGAGAAGAACAGGGGGCACCGCGAGCGCATCACGCAAATGCTCATCGGCTCGCGCGAGGCCATCGCGGCACAGCAACAGCGGATTCAGCGCGAGCGCACGCAACTCGGCCGCGAGCAGTTCTCGCAACGCTACCCCGGGGCCGGACGGTTCGTCACCCGCGACGACCTCGTCAAAAAGTTCAACGACCTGTCGCAGCGCGACACCAGCTTGACCATCGACCAGTTGACGCGGCAGGCCATCGCGCAGGGCTACGAGATTCGGGACTAATGCCGGACTTTGACTTCAGTGACGTGGCGAAGCCCCTCGGCCGCACACCGCGCGTCCGCAGCGGCTTCAACGCCCCGCGCGACGGGGGGCGGAGAATCCACCGCGCGCTCGACTGGGACTTCGCGGAAGGAGACCCGGTGGCCGTCAACCGGCCGGGCCGCGTCCAGAGGATCGGGGAGAACCCCCGCGCCGGCAGGCACATTTTCATCGACCACGGCGACGGCCACGTCTCCTCCTACAGCCACCTCTCCGGCATCGACGTGCGCGAGGGCGACGAGATTCTGCCCGGCCAGCCGTTCGCGCGCGCCGGCTCGACGGGCACGTCCACCGGCCCCCACGTCCACCAAGTCGTCAGCCGGGGAGGCCAGCGCATCAACCCGCAGGAGGCGGGCATCCTGCCCGTCTACCCCTACGCCCCGAAGCCCCGAGTACCCGCGGTCGACTTCGCCGACGTGGCGAAGCCGGCGGGGCGGCACGACCTCTCCCAAATCTCGGCCCCGTCGGAACCCCCGCCCCCCCCGGCCGTGCCGCCCCAGACCGCCCCGCTCGTCCGTCCGAACCTGCCCCCGGAGGTCGAGGGCGCCCCCGAGCAGTTTCCGGCCCTCGACCGCCCCGGCTTCTCCGACGCCCTCTCCGAGGTCATCCGGGCGCGGGGCGTGCGCTCGACGGACGAACTGCGCGACTACGCGAGGTGGGTCACCCAAGCCTCCGAGTACGGCGACCTCTCCGACCCCGCGTTCCGCTCCCAGGTCGTCGGCGGCAGCATCAGGGTGCCCGGGCCGGAGCGGCCCGAGGCCCCACGTCCGTCCGCGTCTCGCCAGCCTACGAGACAGGCACCGCCGCAGACCGTCCGGCAGGGGTCGGTCTTCGACATCCCCGTCAGAGAGGCCGAAGGCGCGGGGCAGTCTCTCGCCGAAGGTGTGGCGAGGCGGGCGGTCGAGCGCGCCGGGTACGCGGACGTTGCCGATGATTACGTCGCACGGATGAGGGCCGAAGGCCGCCCCCCGGTACTCCACTCCACCACCGGCCAGCCGTTCACCGATGACGAGATACGGGCGAGGGGTGCGGTCTTCCCCATGCATCTATCGCCCGACACCGTCTCCCGCCTCGAAGAGTTGCGGCGCTCGCGGCGGACGCTCTCAATGGTGCCGGGGCCGACCGTCGGCACGCTGCTCGGGCAGGACAGGACGAACCTCAATCCTTTCTTCGACCCGCAGGTCTCGCCCGGGATGGACGCGCAGAGGATCGCGGCGGACGTGGCGGCCGGGCGCGTCGAGCCCGACACGGTTGACCCAAGGCGACTGCGCGAGGACGTGCGGGCTCACGTCACGGCCAATCTGAGACAACTTCAGCAGATGGGGGCGCCCAACGCCCCGGGCGAGGCCGAGTTCGACTCGGTCGTCGAGATGGTGACGAACCAGCAGGTGACCGACCTGCTGGAGAAGAGGCGGGTGGCGGAAGAGTTGGAGGGGGGCAGGAGCCTCGGCCTCTCCGACGTGGCCCGCGAGGTGGGCCGGAACCCTACGAAACTCCTGCCGTTCCTCTCTTCCATCGGCGACCTCATAAATCTCGACTACGTCGGCGACGCGGCCCGGCGCGAGCGCGAGGGCAAGGCCACCGAGGAGGACAGGATCGTCCTGCGCCACGCGCGCGCCGTCGCCGGGGCAGACCGCACGCTCTTAAACCGCATCGGCTCGGTCGTCGCCGAACTGCCCTCGTTCGCGGGCGAGTTGGCGCTGACCGGCGGGGCCTACCAGATTCCGAAGGAGGCGGCCGAGCGCGGACTGCGCAAGGCCGTCGGCGACCGCGCGCTCGGGAAGGCGGGCGAGTTCGGCGTCCGGGCCGCCGGCTCGACGGCCGGCGCCGCGGCACAGACCGTCCCGGCCGGCGCGCTGCGCATCGTCGCCGGCACGGTCGAGCGCGTGCAGCGGGGCGAGGACGAGGCCACGGCGCTCGTCAAGGCCGTCGGCGAGCAGTTCATCGAGACCTGGTCGGAGCGCACGGGCGGCGCGCTCGACATGATCCCGGGCGTCCGAAGGGTGTCGAAGGCCGCGCAGCGCGTCACGAAGCCCCTGAAGCAGTTCGGCTATCACGGCGTCGCGGGGGAAATGTTTGAGGAACGCGTTGGCGAATTCGCCCGCTGGGCGGTCGGGCTCCAACCCGAGTTGACCGTGCTCGGCGTCCCCGTCACGGAGTACGCCACGGCGCACGGTTGGCGGGAGGCCGGCAAGCAACTCCTGGTCGAGACGGTGGGCTTCGGCGTGCCGGGCGTCGCCGCCACGGCCGCGGATAGACTGACGGCCCCCGTCCCTGAGCCGCCCGAGACCCTCCGCGCGCAGTTCCGCTCGGCCTCCGACCCGCAGAGCCCGAGGGCGGCCGTCCTGCTGACCCCCGGCGAGGAAGTCAGAGCCCCCAGGGGGTTCGCCTCCTTCGACCTGCCCGAAGGCCGCCTCTACCTCAACCGCGAGAAGGCCAAAGCGTTAGGGCTCACGACGACGCGGGCCGTCCGTGAGTTCGCCGCCGCGCAGGGCTTCGAGCCGTTGATCGGCAAGGTCGCGCCCGTCGCGGACACGTCGCAGGGGGTGGCGCTGAGAACCGAGGACGCGGGCGGCACAGAACTCAGTACGTCTGTCGTCCCCGACGCGGCCTCTGCCGTAGAACAGGCCGTCGTGGATCGGGCTCAGTTCCCGGAGGCGGCAAATCAGGAATTAATGCCGGCGCAGGAGGCGGCGGCGAGGAGAGAGGACGAGACGTTATCGGAGCAGGAGGCCGAACAGAGGGGAGGTGCGGAGACAGAAACCACCAGCCCACTACCCCCGCAAAGTGGTGGACTGGAAACCGCGCCGCCAGTCCAGCCCCGCATCGAGGCGGTGGGCTCACCCGCCCAGACTCCTTCTGCCGGAGAGGGAATAGCCGCGCCTATATCCCCGCCGGCACTAATCGTTCAGCACTCCAACCCTGACATAAACGGCGACAAGGTAATAGGTAAGACTGCGGACGGACGCTTGAAAGTACAGGGCGATGATGGCATCACACACACTGTTCAGAATCCGCGGACGCAAGGCAACCGAGAGGCCGCCTTAGTGAAAGAGGTTAAAGATGTGCCGACGGTGGAAGGAGGCGCGGCGGCCGAGATACCTACTGCGGACGGCGGCGGGATAGGGGCGACGGGGTCAGTCCAAATATCGACAGAGGTGCCCGCGCAGTCCGTTGCCGCCGAGCATGGGTTGGCCCCCGCGCCGATAGCCACGCCAGAAACAGGGGGAGGGGAGAAGGAGCGGAGTCTGCCTCAGACGTTGATAGGTGCCGGGCTCGAAGGCGGGCGTGATTTAAGCTACGACCCAATTTCAAACGACGACGCCCTCGCAGCCGCACAGCGCACGGTTGAAGAGCTAGGCGTTGACGCGGCCGTCGAACTGGCGAAGCGGTCGGAGTCTTCCGCCGAGAGTACGGCGTTAGGCATCTCCCTTGTTCGTCGCCTACAGGACGAAGGTAAGTATGAGCAAGCCGTCGAGCTGGCTTCCGACCTCTCGCGCAGACTTACCAGAGAGGGGCAAGCCATCCAAGCCGTCTCCATCGTCTCCCGCCTCGCGCCAGAGCGCGTTGTGATGGCGGCACAGCGGATTGTAGAGAAGCGCACCCCGCGCGCGAGACTGAAGCCAGAGCATGCCGAGAAGGTGTCTACGCTCGCGCGGCGATTGGAGGACGCTCAAGCTCGGATTTCCACACTTGAGCAGAGGATAGAGGAGGCGCGGCTAACTCAGTCAAGCGTCCGCGCCCACAGTCCCAAGATTGAATCGCTGAATAATCGCCTCACACGCCTAGAGGCGGAGGCCCGCGAGCGATTGAAGGCCCGCGCCGCGGGGCCGGGCGCCGCGGGGCCGCAGGCGGGGGCCACAACCATCCTGCCTGACCTTGCCGACTACGCAATCATCGGCGCGGTGAAACTGGCTCGCAAGGGCGTGACCTTTGCCTCTTGGTCAGAAGAGATGGTTTTGGAGTTTGGCGAGGCCATCAAGCCCCAACTACGGCAGATTTACCGCCAGTCTTTCGGGCGTTTACGGGACGAGCGAAAGGCCATGCGCGAGGCGACGGACGAAAGGCTGGCGACGGCGGGCAGGGAAGGGCTGGGGGCGGAAGAAGTAGCCGAACTGGTTGAGCAGCGCCGACAGGCCATGCGCGACGCGCGGGCGGCGCGGGCCGACCTCGCCCGAACCTTTAATCGCCTTGAGCGTGGCAGGTTGGGACAGATTGCCGACAGGGTTGTGGATGTGGCGAACGTGCCGCGCACTTTAATGTCGTCCGTTGATTTGTCCGCGCCGCTACGTCAGGGCGGTTTCTTCACACTCACCGAACCCAGGCAGAGCGCGCAGGCTGCGCGAGACATGATTCGTGCCATCAGCGAGCGCGGCTATGACACCGTGCTCGAAGAGTTGGCCGCCCACGCTGATTATAAACTCGCCAAAAGAATGGGAGTGGAGTTTACCGAAGTCGGCCGCGATGATTTGACGAATCTTTCACAGCGCGAAGAGGCATTCCTATCCTCAACAGCGGGCCGCCTCCCGGTCGTGAAGCATTCACAGCAAGCGTACACAGCATTTCTTGACAGCCAGAGGATGCAGGTCTTCTCAAAGTTCGCGCGTGAGTTACGCGAGCGCGGGTTTATGCCTGAGAAGGACGAAGCGGCCTTCCGCTACATCGCCAAGTTCATCAACGCCGGGACGGGCAGGGGAAATCTTGGGGAGAAGGGCAAGCAGTGGACACCCGCGCTGAACATCATGTTGTTTAGCCCCCGCTATCTGGCATCGCGCCTGCAACTGCTGAACATGATGATGAACCCCATCTCGTGGGCTCGGATGCCGAGCGGTGCGCGGCGTATCGTGATGCGGAAGAACATGCAGTTCGCGTCAACCGTGGGTTTAGCGTTGGGGCTGGCGATAGCGGCCGGCGCGACTGTGAACCTGGACGACCCAGAAGACCCTGACTGGCTAAAGATAAAAATCGGAAACAGTAGATACGATTTGCTCGCGGGGCTACAACAGCCTGCAAGGTTCATGTACCGACTCGGCAATGCCATCCGCGCCGACCTACAGGAAGACGAGACCTATACCGACAAACCGAAGGGCGAAATTGCGGAAGACTTCTGGCGCTCGAAGCAAGCGCCGGGCTTCTCTTTCCTTTTCGACTATTTGAAAGGGGAAACTTACAAAGGTGAAGAATTTCAACTCGGCGCGGCCGTGAAAGAGCGGCTTATTCCACTCTTCCTTAAGGACGTGATACAGGCCGCGAGCGAGGAAGGTTTAGCGGGCGCGGTTAAGACCATCCCGGCTTTCTTCGGCGTCGGCGTCCAGACATACGAAGCGAACCCGGATCGCCCGACTACGAAGGCCGAAAAACTTGCCGCCAAGTTGATGCGAGAGCGAATGCCCGACAAGCCACGGGCGGCGGGCGAAAGAGAAGTATCTCAGTCCATCGCGCGCCTCAAACACGCCGGGCGGCAGGGCCAAGACATTGAGCCGCAACTTGCCGAACTTCAGAAGTCGGGGGCTATCACGCCGCGGCAGGTCGACAATATTAGAGGCGCGGCGAGGCTCACACCTTTGCAGGAAGACGTGAAGGCTCTGCCGAAAGACGAGGCCGAGCGCGTCTTCAGACTGGCGAGCCCCGAAGAGAAGTTGTCTCTAGTCGAAATCATCAAGGAGAAGCGTCTGAGGGAAGCGGAGCGTAAAGCCAAAGAGGAAGAGGACGCGCGCAATCCCGACCGGGCTAAGGTTAGGCAGAGACGGGCTGAGAAGGCCGACCGTCAGGGAGATAAGCGCCGAGCGCGTCGCTATCGTGACCGTGTTGACTTTTCTGATCTTGGAACACCATAGCCGGATGAAAGGAGTAGAGCAATATGAAGTGATGGGTAATACAGGAGAAGCAGAGCTAAGAGTTAAGGGCGGCAGTTGCTTTAACTGCCGCCCTTAACTTCACCCCTTGAAAGTTCCTTATCGGAACGGCTACCAATACAAAACTTCAACCGTAACGCTATACGCGCCTGTGTTATCGCTTAAATTCCACTCGTTAACGCCAAGGAAGAGACGCCCGGCGCGTGTAGTAACGAATTCACGGCCCGCGCCAATGAAGATGAACTCATCGTTGTTGTCACCGACGACGGCAATCAGAGCGCCCGTGGGTTCGCCGCGCATCAGCTTCTCGGTATCTACCACATGCGACAGCCCTGCGGGCGTTGAGAGCCGTCCTTTCCTGAGTGAGATGCGCCCAGTCGCTAAGATGCGTAGGCGCTGGCCCCGCCTGACGGTCAGTCCCGTGTCTGCCCATCCGTTATGGATGTTACCGGAGTGAACTTGCACGTTGATTTGGAATTTGGGTTGTGTGTCGCGAGCACTCTTATCACCATCGTTGCTTGTCCCGATGTCGCTAAAATCAATCGCGGGTGGGGCTATGCGCGCCCCCGATGGTTCGATCTTGATGTATGAAGATGGAATTGCAAAGTTGAGTCTTTGGTTCAGCCCTTGCCCATCGGCCAGAGCACCCTCAATCACGCCTACAACCTCGCCCCTCAAATTGAAGACGGGGCTTCCGCTGCTGCCCGGCGAAATGTCTGCTGAGATTTGTAGTCGGCGCACCAAGTAGCCATTCTCTGCGGACTCTCGGCTGGCTGAGACGATACCCTCCGACACCGTCCACCCTAAACCGCGCGGGTTTCCTATAACCACAACCTTTTCCCCGACGCGCGGCTCGGACTTGGAGAGTTGTAAGTATGAGCGAGTCCTTTCCCCGGACATGAGGCGCACTATCGCTAAGTCGTTGTGAGTGTTCCAACTAATAACCCTGTCCGCGTAAAAATGACTCCCATCAGGAAATGCCGCGCGAACACTTTTTATCTCCTCACTATTTAGGACGTGCTGGCTAGTGACAAAAAGATCGTGGGATATGAAGAAGCCCGTGGCCGAGCCAAGCGGTTTTGAATCACCATCGTAAATTGTGATGGAGGCTATCGCCGGTTTGGCCTTCTCCACTAAATCGGGTAAATCAATTGCTTGGCCTTGAGCCCGCGCTGTGGAAAGCAGAATAAATGCGATGGCGAGAACGGGCGCATAGCGGGCGGTCTTCATGGCGCGGCAGTTTATACCCACAAAATGAGGCGGCGCAAGATTTCTCCATCGCCGCCTCGCTCCTTGTCATGCCTCGCCTCGCCGGGCCGTGCCGGGCCACGCCATGACGAACCGTTCCGTCCCAGACCTCAACTGGCCCCGCCCCGCCGCGTAAAACTCTAACGCTTTTTCTTGCTCGGCGGCCTGCCCGGCTTCCTGTCCTCTACCAGCTTTAAATCCTTCTCGTCAATCATGTGAACCGGGCCGAACTTCTCGGCTGGCAACTGCCCCGCCTCTATGAGCGCGTTGACGCGCCGCACGCTCACACCCAACCGCTCTGCCGCCTCTTTCGTCGTCAGTTTTCCCACGCCCCTCTTATAGCATAAAAACTATTCCGGCGCTAGTAGATTTATCTTGACTATCTATTCTTACGCTGGTATAGTTTCCTTGTCAGGAGGAAACGAACAATGACTAAAGCAGTCGAAAGAGCGGCGGCGAAGGCGAGACAGCACAAGTGCCGCGCGAAGGTTCTGACAGGCCGCGCGTACCTCGTAACCACCCCCGAGAATCACAGGTACACCGTCCGCTTCCGTGAGCACGACGGCGAGCGTTACGGCGTGTGCAACTGCAAAGCCGGTGCTCGCAATCTGGCGTGCTTCCACTTAGTTCCGGCGGCCATCCTTGATACGGCCGTCCAGAGCATGAGGGGCCGCTAAAGCAACGGGGCGTTTAGAAGTTGCTGCTTCTAAACGCCCTCAACCCACAGTGAACACCTTTGAAGGGAATGGCACTATGAGTCAGAGAAATTCTAGCAGACGTGACTTTCTCAAGCACGCCTCTACGGCGGCCCTCGTCGCCTCTACGGCCGTCACGGTCGCGGCCGCCGAGCCCCGACAAAACAAGTACACGGCGACGGCCGAGCGCGTCGCCATCCTGCTCGAATCCCCCGACACGCCAGAACCTCTGCGCGGGATGCTCTGCAACATCATCGAAGCCTACTTCTACAACCTGAGGGAGTGGGCGGATATGGTGCCTGCGGCCACGGCAGAGCGCGTGCGCGACATCCTGCCGGAACTGTTGGAGCAGGCCGTGCGGGAGGGGTGGGGCCGCACGGACATGGACGGCGACGCTATCGCGTTCTCAGGCGCGCCGTGCGATGAGTGAGGGCAAGCCGCAGCCACCCCGCCGCATCATCCTCTGGACGCGAGACCCGCGCTGCTTCTGGTGCGGGCGGGTCACGCGCCTAGACGTGAAGGAGAACGCGCCGAACCTCGCCACGATTGACCACCTGTACAGCCGGGCGCACCCGAAGCGGCAGAGTAAAAACCGCCACCTACCCCCTAGCGTACTGGCCTGCCGCCAGTGTAATTGCGCCAGGGGGGCGAAAGGGGCGACGACGGGCGAGACGTGCCCGGTTTACTGATACAATGGGGCGGCCCTCGCTGCCCTTCACTTCACAAAGGAGAAAGCCATGAGCAACATTATCAAGGCTCGGATTACCATCAGGGGCGTGCGCCCTCTCTTGCTGCATCACTTCGGCCCCGACGCCCTCCCGCTCGAAAAGCAGGAGAAAGACGGCGTGGCGGGCAACAGCCCGAACGAGTGGCGCAAGACCGCCCTCGTCACCAAAGAGGGCCAACTTTACCTCAAACCTACATACGCCTTCGCCACCATCCGCGACGCGGCGAGGCACACGAAGAAGGGCAAGGGCAGCATTCAGAGCGCCGTGGCCGCGACCCTCCAAGTGCTCGACAACACCATCCTGATAGATCGCCACTTCCCCGGCTTCCCCAACGGGCACGCCTTCGACATCAACACCGTCGAGCCGCCGCCCACAGACCCCGACGCGCCCGTCTATCTCGACGTGCAGGGCGTGAGGAATCCGAGCACGAAGTCTCGTAACATCAGGTACAGGGTGGCGGCGTCGCCCGGTTGGGCGTGCTCCTTCACCATCATCTTCGACAAGACGG
>WUUC01216811.1_pt1 | contig 20486 bp, 22 predicted proteins | sample 6278441 | NCBI WGS metagenome assembly WUUC01 (sample SAMN13675441, study PRJNA597444) | soil metagenome | isolation source: soil | place: USA: Washington | collected 2017-10
CAAGATGACCGATCCGCATGCCTATACGCAACGCCTACAACAACTGTTTACCGTCATGACCTGGGCGGGCATTGCCACAGCGGCTGTACTCATCACGATTGCGCCTTTCGTCGTCCACCAGCTTCTCGGCCCGGCATACTCCGCTTCGGTGCCCGTGCTGCGTTGGCATTCGCTGACGAACATATTCGTCTTCATGGGGGTCGCCCAATCGGTGGCGCTGACCAGCGACAATACCTCGCGCATCGTGCTCTACCGCACCTTGCTCGGCGCGGCGGTGAGCTTGACCGCCAACTGGTTTCTCGCTTCACGTTGGGGTGCGGTCGGCACAGCCTGGGCAGCGATCGCTGCCTATTTTGTTGCGGCCATGTTATCCAATGCTCTGGTCGCCCCTTCTTACCTTCGAATGCAAATTCGCGCGTTCTGGCCCTTCAATGTTCTCAAGAATTAAACAAACCCTGTCCGACGGCCCCGTTGACAGAGTTCTTACGCGCATGCGTTCTCTCCATACTGCCGAAAGGGACGTAGGTCTTGGCGCCGGACCGCCGATCAGTCCTCGCAGACCAGCCACTTGCCCACGGAAATCTCGTCCTGCCACGCCGAATCGAGTATCTTGACCTTGCCGAACGTGGTCTTGCATTTGGCCACCCACCAATCGGTGGAGTTGTTGAAGTAGCTCTGCCACGGCGTAATCCAGCCTTCGTTCTTCTGCGAGCGCGAAACTGGGATCATGTGGAAGCTGCGCTGCCTGACCGTCTTCTTGCATTGCTGCATGAATCCGAGAATGCCTGCCTCGGTAAAGTGTTCAAGCGAGCCGATGGAATACGCGTAATCGAAGTGCTTGGCCGGATACGGCAGCGCGGTTGCGTCACAGCAGGTGAGACGCTCCTTGGCGATGCCGCGTTCGGTGGCCTTGCTCAGCAGGAAGTCGGAAATGTCGCAGCCATGCACCTCCACGTCACCGATGCCACTCAGGATGCTCATGACCTTGCCGGTACCACAAGCTATGTCGAGTGCCGTGCCGCGAGCATTGAGCAGCAACATCTGAATCTCGTTCCAGGCATTGCCTTCTCCCCAGGTTTCCAGGGCAGCGGCCATCCTGGGATCCCAATAGATGTCGAGGTCCTGGGCCTTGGCGTGGTCGGCCACTGGCAGCCGCCGAGCGATGCGTTTGCTGACACTCTTGATGCTTCGAATGACCAGTGGTGGGAGCAGGTCTTTGACAAGGGTCTTCATCGTTGGTGCTCGAGGTTCATGATCAATGTTCCGGGCCGGGCATTCCTGAATCGACAGTTCAAATCACACCGCACAGAGGCGTCGCAGGTCCGACTCGTGCTGACGCCGCGCATCGCGCCGGCCGGCGGCGACGTACTTTGTCACCAGTTCGTCGCCGAACCCGATGTGGGTCGTGCTGCCGATCACGAACCGCGTTGCTAAACATGCAGTGCTGACCGTCAGGCTCTGCAGGCTTGCCACGACAGGTATCAGATCCAGCAGCACCGCTTCCACCGGCAGGTAGGCGCTGCCTACGGAATCCGCGGACAGCACCTCGCTGAACAGCCCCAGCAAACTCTGTTCCAGCAACTCGCGCTTTCCGGTGCGGTCCCGTGGATGCGACTTTACCAGCAACACCGTGTCTGGGTCCGGCCGCAGTCCGGCGATCCAGGCCCGGTAGGCGGCAATCTCTGCCTGCTGAGTCATCATTCCCTGCTCGGAGAAGTTGCTGCCCATCAACACCCACAAGGGACGGCCAGCTGTGCGACGGCGCAAATCCTTCATCGCAGCGTCGTCGAGCAGCGGACCTAAGCGGCTGAACAACTCTCTGAGAGGTGCCGCATCGGTACGGACCACTTTTCCGCTCGGAGGCATGCCAAAGGCGCCAGGCAGCAGTAGGTAACTGATATCCACGCGCGGATTGACGAGTACGGCTGAGCGCCTCGACATCAGCTCGCTTAGCAAGCTCGTGAGCCGCGACCGCAACGTAGGCTTGCCCGTCATGAACCCCCGCGGCAGGTATACACCAACGCTATCGCCGTAACAGATATGCACTGCGTCGGGAAAAGCGCTGAACGCGAGGAGATTGCAGGCTTGCCAGTCCCTGACAGCGAACACCTCGTCCACTTTGCCGATGCCTGTTGCCTGTTGCAGCAAGGTAGCGATCTCGGACGCCGTGGACGCGCGTTTCGCCTTGCCGAGCAAAGCTTCCAAAGCAAGATCGCCGAGCCGGCTGATCGTCGCAAAGGGATGCAGCAGCGCTGCCATTCGCTCGATCATGTTGATGAACGCTTGGGTCTGCGACTCGGCAACCGCCAGCCCGCAGACCAACAGATGATCGCGCGATCGGTGTGAGTCATCGAGGCATGCGCCCGCCGCGCGGTGCTGGCGCAGCGCCGCAATGGCGGTCACCAGTTGGGCGGTCCCCTGGCAGACGATCAAGCGTTCCATCGCAGTCGCTCAGCGTTTCGGGAAGAGCGCTGCTCTCACGCAGCGTAGCTCCGATCTCACATCGCGAGCCATTCGCCTCAAATACGACGGCACCGTCCATCGATTCCCTTCGAGAAGATCCCGACGCGCATAGGCGCGAACCTGCGAAAGATAGATGTCGTGCTCGGTCACGTAGCCAGCCTTTCTCGCTTCATCGAAATAGCGGAACCACAAATTGCCGAAGGGATGGCTGCGAAACTTCCAGGGCTGCTGATACAGATCGGTGTAGTGGATCAGCCTAGTTTCCGAGTCACAATGATCGAACTCGTTCCAGCGCGGATCGAGGCGCCCGACCTTGAACGGATGACGTGCCAGGAAACGCGGACGCATCTGATGGAGATCGGGATACTCGTAGAGCCCACTCGCGATCTCATCGAAATATTGGTCCAGTGCAAAGCGAGTACGCGCGCAATCGAATAGCGCGACGCTGAGCCCCCATCGCTCATCGACTTTGTCGCCATAAGCCGCAGGCTTCGCCAGGAAATCGCTGTCGCCCATGTCGGCATCGAACAGTTCGCCGATGTCACCGAAGGCGAGAGTGTCGGAGTCCATGGAAATGGCGCGACCAGTGTGCCCGCACAATTGGGGAACCAGGAATCGATAATTACTGAACTCGGTGACGTTCTGATATTTCACCTTGAGCGACATCGGCGCTGGCTGCGGTGGATGGCCTTCTCGCTCAACGGTATTGTGCGTGCCGTTGAATACGCGGATGTCCAGTTCCCGCTTGGAGTTGCGGCGGAGCGAGTACATCAGCACTTTGCGTTCGAGAAGACTCGCTTCGCCGGAACTGATGAAGACCGTGACGGGAACGGGCGGTGGCGCCATGGGTCAGGTCATGTTCCGTGGCGGGGTTCCCGCCGAGCCCGGCGCGCCAAACATGCGGGCCAGCTTGCCGCGAATGCGTCCGGGCAGGGCGACGATCTGCCCGTGAGTGAGGCGAAGTCCACGAAGCCTCTCGGTACGACGCAGGTATGCGAGCATTTCGCTGCCCGCATGCGGATCTGCTTCAACGGACCTCACATCATGCTTTCGCGACAATAAAGCCCAGAACTCGGGGCTCTCATGCGCATCGCGCTGCTGCAACTCCTCCACGACGAGATCAGCACGCCCGGCGAGCAGGCGAAGGCCTTCCAGTGAGAAGTTGTAGCGATGCGCTATATGCACAAAAAGGCGCAGATCGCCCGCGGGGAAAGGGAATTCGCTGATGCGGCTCACGTCCGGCACGATGATCAGCAGTTTCCCGCCTGGGGCCAGCAGTTCTCGCAATTCCTGGAGCTGCGTCAGCGGATCGCGCACGTGTTCGAACACGTGATGCATATAAATCAGCGAAGGCGCGGGCAAGGACTTGAGGATTTCGACTGGCGTTCCCCAATGAAGGGACAGACCGCGGGTGCTGCCATAGTCGATCAGCTCGCGGCTGAAGTCACAGCCGCTGACTTGGTAACCGGCCTGGCGCAATACACTGAGCGCGCCACCCGCTCCGCAGCCGATCTCGAATACGAATGAATCTTTCGGCAGCCACGCATTTACAGAATCCAGAATACGCCGGCCATAGGACTGCTGCTTGGTGAAGTAAGCCGGCCGGTCGTTAGCTCGCCCATACATCTGCTGGTAATGTCGCGTGTAAAAGTCGGCAAGGCTTTCATCGTCCAGATACGGGTCGATGCGCAGCGTGCCACACGCGGAGCAGAGCACGGTGTCCAGAGGCAAGCCGTAACGATCGACCTCAGACAAGAGCCAGTCGGTTCCTGGATTGCCGCAAGGACAGGGGTCCGCGAGCATGCGGTAGGTGCCGTCATTAAGTTTGCCGGACACCGTCTCGGTGAGCGCGTGCTGAGCACGGCCAAGCCGGACCGCCGAGCCAGCCTGGCGATTGAATCGCGTCGACAGCAATGCGCGCATGCGAATCAACCTGCCTGGCGAATGAATGTCTGATTCCGCGCTCCGAGCAAACCGGGCTGGAATTCACGCGCAGGGATCGAGATCGGGCGTAGATCGAATCGTCTCTGCCTGATTATGCGCAGATGGCGGTTCATGAAGCAGGAATCGACGAAACTGAAGGAACGCTGTTCATAGGCGACTGGGATATCCGGAGAGCATGAGGTGATGTTACCCGTATTGTACATGACTGAGATCGGTGTCTCATGCCCACTTGCCGATTCGAGCCTACCGATCCCTCGCCCCTTCTCGTAGTCGAGAATCGATAGCGAAACCCCGCTTTCCGCATAGTTGGGAGCAATGTTACATCACTGGCGTCGCGCTCGAAGCGTGCGCGATAATCGCGTTATTCTGTTAGCGTATGGAGAGGTGGGATGTCGCTGGTGCAAAGGCTCATGTCGCTCGGCAGACGCACGCTAGGTTATCGCTCCCATAACGACCTCGATCGAAAGCTCAAGCATTGGCTGACAGGTCGCGGCGGAGTGTTCATCGAGGCCGGAGCCAATGACGGCGTCTCGCAAAGCAACACTTACTACTACGAGAAACGTCGCGGGTGGGGCGGCCTATTAGTAGAGCCCATCCCCGAACTCGCGGCCCGCTGCCGTCAAAATCGTCCGCGCGCTAAAGTCGTGAATTGCGCGCTCGGCACCTTCGAACAGGAAGGAACCACAGTGCAGATGACGTACTGCAACTTGATGTCTCTCGTTAGTGGAGCCATGGACGAAGAGGCCGCCAAGCGCCACGTTCAGGCCGGGGTGAACGTGCAGTCGCTGCCCAAGACCTACGAGATCGAAGTGCCTTGCCGCGCGCTCGGCAACATTCTCGACGAACTCTCGATGCCTCACGTCGATCTGCTCTCGCTAGATGTCGAAGGTTATGAGTTGAACGTGTTACGGGGGCTGGACCTACCTCGGCAGGCTCCTGCCTATATCCTGATCGAGGCTCGTTTCGAGCAGCCGCTGCGTGATCACCTCGAGCCTTACTACAATGAAGTCGCACGTTTGAGCGGCAAGGACATCCTGTTCGCGGTTCGCTGAGTGGAGCTGCTCAACGCAGCGTCGCTAGTTTCCGTGCGATGTTGCCCCCGAGGCGGCGAAGCGCGCCTTGGTTCTGCCAATCAGGTAGATGCAACGATCGCTTGCCGCGACGGACGAATATGCTCACGCTGTGCCGTTCGTATACGACATCGTAACGTGGCGGTTTGCGACCGGCGCGCAGCACATAGAAAGTCGTTATATCAGCCGACGAGTTCGAATCTTCCGTGATGATGAAGTCACCCGACGCCCGATCGGGTATTAGGCGATACAACATGAGAAGATCCTGCGCGAGAGCGGCATCGAGCGTCGTCGCTCGGTAACGCAGATATGCATTCCGCCGCTGTAGCTCCTGAAAGATTTCGTAGATGAAAATGCGTTGCGGCACGGAGTAAATTGATTCCGTCGCAGCTGCCTTCACTCCATGGAAAGCAGGATGAATCGGCGTCCCGCGCGTGACATGTCTGTAGAACTTGTCTACGATCTCTTGTGGATCTAGCTCGGAGCGAAATCGGGCGCGCGCCTGATCAGCAATGCGCGCAGCGCGATCCGGATGAGCGAGGTAGTATTTGCACTTGTCGACGAACTCTTGCTCAGAGGCGTATGCATCGAAGTGCTCACCCGGTGCGAACAGATCGGCGATACCAGACTCGGGCGCTAGCGCGTCAGTGAGCAGGAATCCGCCGACAGCGAGCGTCTCGAAGAAGCGCCGATTGAGATCCCCGTTCAAGCTGGCGTTGATGGTGATCGTCGAGTCGATCGCATCCTGGAGCGATACGACGAAGGATTTGCGGTCTATATCAACCTTCAGGCCCTGACTAGTGGCGGCGTTGAAGAGCCCGGTGCGGAAGATGTGGCTCGCGCCTACCGTGCCGCGAAAGATAGCCTTCGGTTCGCGCGGTCCGCCGTAGCGGAGCGACGCCAGAGTCTCTGGCCTGATCACATACGCGGGTGGGAACCAGAACAAGTTGCGCAGTCCCGCTAGCTGCAGCAGCCCAAGGTGATGCCGGTCGTAGCTGGTCCACGTGTAGTCCGCGTCGACCTGACGTGCGAAGTTGATCAGCGTCTCCAGCGGATGTCGTTGATGATGACTATCCGTGAGCTTGAGCACGACCGGGATCCCGAGCTTGGATGCATTCATCGGCACGGGAGGATTTGGCCCCTTCGCGTAGGTCGAAGAGAGCATTAGCAAGTCGGGGCGAAAATCGCGCGGCAACTTGACCAATGCGGCTTCGATGTCGAACGGTCCTCTCGCCAGGTCCGCATTCTCCGGAGCGTCGAGCGCGATGAAGCGGTGGTTCGGATTCTCGTGAGGAGTCAGCGGATTGTTCTGGGGTGAGCCACCGTAAATGTGCAGGACTCGCATGTTCACCGTCAGACAAGCTCGATGTGGATGGTCAACGACTTCCGCATCACGTTGACACGGGGATTCTGCATCAAGTCAGGACGCTGAGGCACAAGAATTTGACTCACGGTATGCGTCCTAGCGTAAGCTCCCGCTCAATGTAGACACTCGGAGCTGTACTCTCATGGCGGAAGATGATGTTCAATGAAAAAAGTCAAGGTTTCCGGATGCGCAGATCGTTACGATCCTGAAAGAGGTTGAAGGTAGTGTGCCGGTCGCCGAGATGGTGCGCAAGCACAAGGTGGCCGCGGCCACGTACTGCAATAGGAAATCGAAGTACGCGGGAAGTGCAGGTCTCGCAGCTGAAGCTGCTGCTCAAGACCAAGAACACCAAGCACAAGTGCGTGTATGCGGATCTTGCGCTACAGGGCCCTGCGATCAGGGCGTTCGAATCAATTGAGCAGGCGCAGCTGCGCACCGGCGAATGGCTAGTTAGCTACAACATCGAGCTTAGCTACAACATCGAGCGGTCTCGCGAAAGCTTCGGATGGTGCCGCGGCACACGTACTGCATGGGCAACAACCGACGGGAAACTCTAGTTCTCGGGTGTGTGCTCGACGGCGAGCTTACGCAACAACTCTAAACCCAGCGGGACTGAAATGCGGTTCAGGTCGAGGATGTTTCACGATGATTAAGACAATACTCAGACGACTATTGCCTAGGAACGTTCGGGCAACGCTTAGGAACTATCAAATACTAAGCGTTGGCTATGGGCAGTTTAGAACAATGAAGCAATGGGATTGTGTTGACGCGGCTGGCGCCCCTATTCCTTGGTACTCTTACCCAGCAATCGAATACATAAAGCAGTTGGACCTTTCAGATAAGTCCGTCTTCGAATACGGCTCGGGGAATTCCACGAGATTTTGGGCAGCTCGTTGCACAAAACTCGTCTCTGTAGACGACGATAGGAAGTGGTTTGAGAAGATCAAGGGCACAGTACCCGCTACCGTCGAATACCTTCTTCTTGAAGACAAGAATGGTTATATCGAGGCAATAAGAAAAGTTCCCGATAAACTCGACATCATTATTATTGATGGAAGTCATCGATACGAATGTGCAGTTGAAGCACTCGACAAATTGAGAGATGACGGGTTTATCATTCTTGACAATTCTGATTGGAGAGAAAAGACATCAAAGCTTCTGAGGGACGCAGATTTGATTGAAGTTGATATGTCGGGATTCGGACCCATCAATGGATACACTTGGACAACTTCATTTTACTTCAGGCGAAATGTTAAGTTGTCACCCGCTTATGAGCGACAACCAATTCGTGGCATAGGAAGTTTGAAGCACACCAAGGACTAACAGCTGGGAGATCCCTGACGTTAAGTCCTGAGTTCCCCGTTGGTCGGCGGTGTCGTGTCCTTCGTTAGGTGGATGATCCAAACGGCTAGCGATACTTCCGGTGGTTGCGGCGCGGGCGATCATCTCTTTGAATTGCAGAGCGCAGCGCGAACGGGGAGCTCAATAGCCGCGTTTTCGAAGTTCTGCTTGCCGGCGGCTTCTTGCAAGCGGATCGCCTGAGCGCTGACCGGGGACATATGGTACTGGTGACCCACTACCATCGGGCCATGATGAAGCAGCTGCATCAGGATACGGTCTTTGCAGGAAGAATCGACTCAGTCTACCGGCAGGATTGAGAGAGCATCGCTCGCTGCCCAACTGCCGATTTCGTCGGTTGAAGACTACTCGATTTCCTGGGTTGGAACCACCTGGTTTCCTCGGTTGGGGGCCACCCTGGCGGAGCGCCTTCCACTGCGCCCGCCGGGCGCTGGAGTGCCATCAATGATGCCGATCTCCGATCCGACCGAACCCTCGCGCTTCACTGGGCAGCTGGCCCCGGCGCTGACCGCTACCGTCGCGACCTGTAGTCACGACGGAAAAGGCTTGGGTTCACGCAGCCTGACAACGGAGCGATGTGAGGAGTTGTAGGCCGTACATACTTATCAGCCGGTCTGCAGAAGCTGCCGAAAGTACTCGATCGTGCGTTCCAATCCAATTTTCAGCGGAACTCGCGGCTCCCAGCTCAAGTGTTCGCGGGCGAGTGCGATGTCCGGCTGGCGCTGGCGTGGATCATCACGCGGTAGCTCTCGATAGACGATCCGGCTGTTAGAGCGCGTCAAGTCGAGAACCGCTTGGGCTAACTCGATCATTGTGAACTCTACTGGATTGCCAATATTCACCGGTCCGATGAAATCAACCTCGTTGTTCATCATCCGGACCATGCCGTCGATCAGGTCGTCCACGTAACAAAAGCTACGCGTCTGCCCGCCATCGCCGTAAATCGTGATGTCCTCGCCGTTCAGCGCTTGCACGATGAAGTTGGATACCACTCGGCCGTCGCGCGGATGCATGCGCGGCCCGTAAGTATTGAAAATGCGTACCACACGGATGTCCATTTGATGTTGGCGACGATAGTCGAAAAAGAGTGTTTCGGCGCAGCGTTTGCCTTCGTCGTAGCAGCTGCGTGTGCCAATGGGGTTGACATTGCCCCAATACGACTCCGGTTGGGGGTGCACGCTTGGATCGCCGTAAACCTCGCTGGTGGAGGCTTGAAGAATGCGCGCTTTGGTGCGTTTGGCGAGGCCGAGCATGTTGATTGCACCGACAACACTCGTTTTTGTCGTCTGTACGGGGTCGAACTGGTAATGAATCGGGGAGGCTGGGCAAGCGAGGTTGTAAATCTCATCGACCTCCACGTACAAAGGAAATGTAATATCGTGGCGCAACAGCTCGAATGATTTGTGGCAAAGCAAGTGTTCGATGTTGCGTCGTGCACCCGTGAAGAAATTATCCACGCAGAGCACGGTGCAGCCATCATTAAGCAATCGCTCGCACAGATGCGAGCCGAGAAAACCTGCTCCACCTGTGACGAGCGAGCGCTTTTGCAACGAGTAGTGTTTCATCAAAAGAGTTCCGGGCTTTAGTGAATCGGCTGGGCAGTCGTAGCAGTAATCGATCAGAGTCGATCGCCATCCGAGTTGACTGCGCTCAGAGGCGAGCAGGGCATGTTAATCGATAGGCAGCCGACCTTCACTGAGCATCCAGCGGGCGTCTGCGGCATGAGCTTTCCAAACCGAGCCCTAAAGTCTGACAAATCACATTCTGGAGACGTCCGGTAGCGCCAGCTCACTCATGCTGCCTTTGGCTTTATCGCTACCACTTTCTGGATGATCCGAAAGTAACCGTCGATGAACTGCTGCTGATTGAGCGCCACGGCGCTTTGTTCAGTATTGAGCGGTGCTATGGGAGGATTCAGCGTCACCTCATCGAGAAGCTTCGCTAATGCCCTGGCATCTTCAGGGGAGAAGAATCGCGCACGGTGCTGCTGTGCTTGTTCGATATGCACCGGCAGTGACGACAGGATCATCAGTTTCCCCAGAGCCTTGGCTTCTTCGACGGTCGTGCTCCAGCCTTCAAACAGCGATGGATTCAATACCGCGGTTGCGTGGTACATCAGCGCAACGACGTCGCTGTACTCGACCAGCCCAAGAACGCGAAAACGCGATTCCAGTTTGGCGTGCTGAACGCGATCCATCAGATCCCTAAAATACTTGTCATTACGCAGGTCACTGGTCGAACCCGTGCAAATTACGGACACATCCGAGCGGGTCTGAGCGAGGGCATCGATGACTATTCCATGATTCTTGTGCACCCAGAACTGGTTGGGAAGATAGATGTAGCGCTCGGGGATAGAATGGCGCTCGCGCAATTCCGCCAGCGATTTAATCGGTTGGTCCGACACTGAGTTAAACGCGGGAAACCGCAGCACGTGTACTTTCATGTGGTGCATTGATGGGTAGTACTGTTCGAAGTCTTTGCGGGCAGACTCACTACTCAGCAGCAAATGTCCCAGCTTAGCGTAAGTCTTCATGTGCGATTCCCTGCCTGCGTGCTCTTTGGCAGAGAAAAGGTGCGGCAGCGCGCGGTGCTGGAAGTCCGGCATCCAAGGCAGACTAGGGATGAGGGATTGTACACCGGCATGGCCGTGGCTGATCACATCCGGGTCATGCCTCCCGATAATGGAGACTAGGGCGGGATTGCGGTGCGTGACGCGTTGCAGTATCCGCGAGCCGAATGCGATTGGGCCGCTGCGAAAATCAAGCATGCGGCACATCACGATCCTTACATAGGGGCCGCTTAGGTCAGCAAATTGGTCCGGCTTGTCAGTAAGCAGTACGACTCTGAAACGGTCGGCTGAAAATGTATTGGTGGCCTTCAGCAGATTACGGAAGTAATTTACGCCACCCAGCCACACTTGGCGGCCGAACGCCACTGGCAAAACAACTGTCAGCATTGAACCGTGTCTCCTTCAAACGTACATTCATTTCCGTACGCCCTAAGGCCTGACTTTGGGCCTGCGCGATACTCGGAGGGGCAGCGTTGTCGCAAAATTCATGTTGGCCGGCCGGCTTTTAAAACGTTGTATTGGCGGCGACTTACAGGGCACGCATTCGACTCAACCTTGTTTCGTGGTATCGTAATGTAACTTGTATGGACGCTTATCATGAAAACGCAGCGGCGCCTACTTGCTGAATCGATGGGCGGAAGCAGCTTGCCATCATGATAGTCATCGTAGGCAACTGCACGCAAGTTTCGGTGAATTTGCACCTCAAGTTTTTCCCCAATTCAGCATCCGACGACGACATTAGGTGGGTGGACAGTGCTCCCGCAGCAAATGCTGAGTCTGGGTGATAGCTCCGACGTTAAATCGACAGACGTCTCGATATGCAAGCTAGAAGAACGAAAGGATCGGCTCAGCGATGACAAACAGTGCGAGTGACGAGTCCAGTGTATTCAGGCAGCAGCCACGAAGCGATTTCGAACAGTCTGTAAATCTGACTGTCTTCTTCAAGCTAGTCGCCAAAAGCTGGTATTGGTTGGCTGTTGGTGGTGTGCTGTTCGGTTTCCTTTTCGGAGTTTATAGCTTCAGGTCCCCAAGGATGTATCACTCTGAGGCTCTGGTAACAGTCATCGAAGATGCTGCAAGCGGTTCCAGCGGCAGTTCGTCTGGAGCTGGGCGATTGGGTGCGGTTGCGTCGATGGTCGGCCTTAACGTTGGGGGTTCGCAGGATCGGCGTGCCGAATATATCGCGTTGCTTTCTTCGCGGCGGTTGATTGCTGAACTCATCGCTCGCGAAAATCTGTTACCAGTGTTGTATGCATCTAAATGGGATGCAGCCACACGGTCATGGAAGACTCCAGAACCGCCCACGGTCAATTCGGCAATCGAGTACTTCAGCAAGAGTGTTCTGGTCGTGATCGAAGATCGCAAGACTGGACTCGTGAGAGTAAGTATTGACTGGTTCGACCCCAAATTGTCTGCGGCGTGGGCTAATAGCCTGGTGTCGATGGTTAACGCAGACGTTCGGCAAACCACAATTTCCGATGCCCAGAGCACGCTTCGGTTCCTGAACGCCGAGATCGAGCGAACGTCAGAGATTCAAGTTAGAGAGGGCATATACAGGCTACTCGAAGGGAGTTTAAGCAGAATCGCGTTGGCAAACGTTCAGGAGCAATACGCGCTGAAGATGCTTGATCCTGCACGGGCACCAGATCCACAGCAATTCGTGCGGCCTCGTCCTTTGTTGGCGGCCGTCGCTGGCGGAGTGTTTGGCGTAATCTTCGCGCTGTCTGCCATTCTATGGCGCTCCCGACACGAATTCTTCGGTGCATGGTGATCGTAATCATCCAACGCAACTAACCACTGCAACGGCATCGTGAACTCGATGACAATTACAAACACAGCTGGCGAGTACGCGGAGCTGCCCTTAGCTTCGCGCGACCTGAGGATCAGCGCCAGGCAGATCTTTAGCTACGTGCTCTTTCCACTCGCTTTATTGTCGACAAACATTACTCTCGGTCTTCCCGTTCCCGAGACGATGCCAGTGGCATTCCTTGCAGCAGGGGTTGCTTACATCGCATTCACACACGCAATACAAGTGCCGCGAGTCGCTATCGTAACCCTCATTATCGGGCTTTACGGATTCGTTGGCATTTTGGGTTACGTTCCACTCGACGGGCTGCGAGTGCTGATGGCCGCTGTGGTCTTCATGATGGCAATTCAACTATGCACGAATGGAAGCATCGTCAGCCGCGCCTGCGAAGTGTCGATATACATCCTTACCATACTACGGCTGATTTCCTTGATTCTTCCTGGTCCAATGATTGCACTTTATGAAGTGCTTGGCCTGCGTTATGCGATGGTGAACGAAGGAGCCGGGGCCATTTTATTTGCAGAGCCCAGCTATCTGGCGAGCGCCGTATTCGCAATGTGGGCCATCGCAAAAAGTGAAAGGAAAGAGCTACGAACGAAAGTCTCGAGATTCGACCTGTGCTGTGCGCTTATTCTGGTGCTATCAGGTTCGGCTTCTGCCGCGCTCTACGCATTGGTAGGAGTGGCGATTCTGGTCAGAAATCGATGGCGACCGATTCTGTCGTTTAGTCTGTCGCTGGCAGTGCTCGCGATGAGTTTTGCAGCTTTCGAAGAAACCCGAATCGGTGGCTTCGTTAAAGCTGGAGCTTCACTGGCCGAACAGACTTCTGTCGAGGATGCAATGAGGACTTTTTCTATCGTTGATCCCTCAGCGGGGTTTCGGTTATCGATGGGCTACGTCGCGATCTCCGCTGGACTGCGTGAGCCCCTCGGGCATCTCCGTTTGGAAATGTCACGGGATACCGCTTACGTGGAGTCCATCGATGCGCATGGCGTACTGTCCAGTAATAAGCTCATCGACGAGTTCTACGGCAATCTGCTGGCTAATACGGTGCCGTTGCAAATGCTTTATTTCGGTGGTTTTCCGATGTGCATCGCGTTGATGGTCGTCGTGCTAATTGCTCTATGGCGACTGTGGCGGTCACGTCGGCATGATGTGAACTATCTTCTGGTCGTCGTTGCAATTGCTTCTGGTTGCCTGGTGCAGAGCGTGATGAATAGTCCATTTTTTTACCTGGCTATTGCGTATGGTCTAGGCGCGACTGCCAGGGCTGCAGATGCAGGTGCCGAAAGTTGAAGATTTCGATTGTCACCATCAATCTCAATCGCCGCGCAGAATTGCGGCGCACACTGGAGAGCCTGCATCGCCAATCCGACAAAGATTTCGAACTCATCGTAGTCGACGGTGGCTCGAATGATGGATCGCGATTGGAGTTGGATACCTATGCCCAGCTCATCACCCGCAGTATCAGCGAGCGCGATCGGGGTATCTGGGATGCCTGGAACAAGGGAATTGCCATCGCGACAGGAGAAGTGATTGCACTCTTGAATGCCGGTGATGAATACCATCCCGACGTTATCAGAACGATTCGCGATTTCTACGCTTCAGATCCGCCGAACTGCGAGCGCATAGCACTGACCGGTCGCGTGCTGCTGGTGCGCGACGGAACGATTGTTAAGGCGATCGGCAATCGCGTGCGGCGAAAGCCGATACCGAGTGTCGGCTTCGCACATCCCGGCATGATCGCCACCAGACGAATTTATTCCGAGGTTGGTCTTTACGAGCCGATTTCTATCGCAAGCGATTCAGATTTCATTCTTCGTTGCATCCGGAAGGGTGTCGAATTTCGTCCATCGGAATTCGTCGTCTATATGGACAGCTCAGGCATCTCACAGCGGGCAGCAGCCCAAGGGTATGCGCAGTATGTGGCAGCCTTGGTACGCCATGGTTACTGCGGGAGGGATACGGCGATTGTTCTGCGATGGGCCTACTGGACCTACCGAACCCTAGGCGTCGCGATGCTTTTGCGAGTTGCGAGTCCGTTGGCTGCGAACCTGCGCCACTTCGGTATTCGGATGATGAATATTTTTCAGCGCCTTTGTTTCTTTAGACCCTTGCGTCGCTGGGCGTTGTACAGTCTCGGCCTGCGCGTGCATCGATCTTCGTTTGTTTCACCGTCCGTGACTTTGTACCGACGTGGCAATATACGGGTCGGTGCAGGTTCGGTCATCAACCGAAAAGTATTGCTGGACAATCGCGACACCGTGACAATCGGAAACGGCTGCAGCATCAGTTACGATGTTCGCATCATTACCGCCGGACACGATGTCAATTCCCCTTACTTCGAATATTACTCGCGGCCGGTCACGCTCGAAGACTACGTAGTGCTGTTCGCCGGCGTGACTGTTCAACCGGGATCGGTACTGCGGCGGGGTGTGGCTGTGTTGTCGGGCTCGGTGATCTCCGGCGATACCGTGGAAAACGGCATTTACGGCGGCGTTCCGGCGAGGCTCGTGCGAGTGCGGGCGTCGATACCGAAACACAAATTCGACTATCATCGCCCGTTTGCGCTCTGATCGGTTTCACAAGAAGCACTATGCCGAATACCGCTTACTTAGTCGAGGCGCGCTGACGTGGCTCGTATTCTCGTCCTCACGAGTCGGTGGCCATGGCCGGCGTACAGTGGCGACAGAGTCCGGATCCTGGAGATCTGCCGTGCTCTGAGTCAGAAACATGATGTGACGCTGCTTGCGTGCACCGATTCGACGAAGGTCGAGCATTCTGCCGAGGAGCGCCTATTCGCAGAAGTGCATCGTGTGGTAATTCCACGGTGGCGTTCGGTACTCAACTGCTTGTTTGCGCTGCCAACGCGTCGACCACTGCAACTCGCATACTACGACAGCAAGGAGTACGCAGCGCTCTGCGACGAGCTCATCGGCAAAGCAGATGTGGTGCTCGCACACTTGATTCGGACTGCTCAGTACGTTTCGGCAAACGCGAAGTGCGGACGAGTGCTTGAGATGACAGACGCGATGTCGCTCAGCCTCAAGCGTGCTGCGTCCTCCCCTACGCGTTTCGGCAAACTTCTTCAATTCGTTTACGGCATCGAGTTAGAAAGAGTGCGCCGCTACGAAAAGGAATGCCTCGCTGCCTTCGACAGCGCGTCGCTGGTATCGGAGGTTGATCGGCAGTACCTTGCAGCGGCCTCACCGCCGAACGCACATAAGCTGATTGTGGCGACATTGGCCGTGCCACAGCGCACCGAGATTGGCGTCAATGCGGCGGCGAATGAGATTCTGTTCCTTGGCAAAGTGGGGACGCTGCCGAATCTCGATGCGTGCGATTTCTTCATTTCCGAATGTCTGCCGAAGATCAGGACGCAACGACCGGATGTCGTCTTTCGGATCGTCGGCCCCGTCGAACCTGATGTCGCGAAGCAGCTTGCCGAAGGACGCAGCGATGTCATCGTCACGGGCGCAGTATCCGATCTCGAACCGTATATCGAGAAGGCGTTCTGCGGCGTCGCACCGATGCGCAAGGGTGCTGGCATACAAACCAAGATCCTAGACTACATGTCGTATGGACTCCCATGTGTGACGACGCCGGTAGGCTACGAAGGTCTACGTGCCAAGGTTGGAGAGGAAGTGCTGGTTGGAAACGATCCGGACTCAGTTGCGGAAGCGGTGCTGAGTCTGCTAGAGAACACCGAGCTGGCCCGCTGCATCGGTTCGCGCGGTCGGGAGTACTTGGGACGCGTACATTCATGGAGCGTGTCGCTGGCGCCGCTTATCGACGCTGTCGATCGATCGTCGTCGACTGATTGAGCGGGCTCGTCGCGCTGATGTACTGCGTGCCGACCAGCGGCGAAGCGCTAGCTATGACGCAGCTTGTTGACGGTCGGCCTGTCGGATCCGCCACGAGCGGCATCGACTTCCTGCGGGCGTTGCTGCAAAATTCGAGACTTGTTAGGTTTGTGAGAGGTCAGGGTGCCACCACAGCTGTTGTTTCTCGAACTCAACGAGATCAACTTCGAGAGCGTTAAGCATTATTGTTCCAGCGGCCATCTTCCGCATCTGCGCGATCTCATCGATCGCAACGGGTGGTCTATGACGACGTCCGAACAGCGGTATGAACATTTGGAGCCATGGATCCAGTGGGTTACCGCTCACACCGGTCTGTCGCTTGCTGAACACGGTGTTTCACGGCTCGGCGATATTGTTCACAGCGATTTGCACCAGATCTGGGAGGATCTCGAGGACCGCGGGTTGAGTGTGGGAGCAATCAGCCCGATGAATGCTAAACACCGGCTCCGGAAGCCCGCTTTTTTTGTTCCCGATCCTTGGACGACGACAACAATATCCGGACCGCGGCGGTTGCGAAACCTCTACGGGGCGATTGCGCAGGCGGTTGCGGACAACGCACAGTCAAGGATCACTGCGCGCTCGGCCTGGGAGCTACTGCTTGGTGCTGCGACCTATGCGAGGTGGCGTACCTATCCACGCTATCTACAGTTGGCGGCGAGTGCTTTTGGTAGACCGTGGAAGAAGGCGCTAGTTCTCGATCTGCTGCTCGCCGATGTATTCATTGGACAGGTGATGAGAACGAGGCCCGACTTTGCAACGTTGTTCCTGAATGCAGGTGCCCATATCCAGCACCACTACATGTTTTGCTCTCACGCGTATCATGGACCGCATCGCAATCCCGCCTGGTACGTTTCTGAAGAGGAAGATCCCGTACTCGAGGTTTATCGTCTCTACGATCGTATTGTCGGAGATGTCCGCAGAAGCTTTCCGTCCGCTAGGATCATGATTGCCACCGCCTTGCATCAGGATCCTCACGGCGAAGTCACGTTCTATTGGCGCTTGCGCAACCACGCTGAGTTTCTTAGCTCGATCGGAGTGCCGTTTACTCACGTGGAACCCCGTATGTCGCGGGACTTTCTGGTCGTCTGTGCAAATGAATTTCAAACCGCTGAAGCGGCTCGGGTGTTGAGCTCAGCGCAAATTGAAGGCCGACAAATGTTCGAGGTCGACAACCGGGGAAAGGACTTGTTCGTGATGCTGACCTATCCGAAGGAGATCGATCCCCAAACGACATTTTCGGTGGAGGGGAGAGAACATGGCGCCTTAGCGCCTCAAGTTGTATTCGTGGCGCTAAAGAACGGCGAACACAATGGGTACGGATACTTTCTCGACACTGGATTGAACAGGGACGATACACCCGCAGAATTTCCACTGAAAGAGATCCCATCACGCGTACTGGCGGCGTTCGGGTTCGTCGGTTCTGCGTCGCCTGCGCTTAAAGTGCCTAGTCGGTGATTGTGGCACACTGCCACCAAGCTGGCACCCGCGCTCGAGCGTTTCCGGCTGATTGCCCCGAGGGCAGGTATGACCACTAGAGCGCTGATCTGCGGCGTGAGCGGCCAGGATGGCAGCTATCTTGCCAAGCTGCTGCTGGGAAAAGGGTATGAAGTATGGGGCACGTCTCGGGACGCTCAAGTCGCGACATTCGCAAACCTCGAACGGCTGGAGATTCGGGATCGCATCACCCTTCGATCAATGGCCTCCAACGATTTTCGCAGTGTAATTTCGGTGTTGTATGACTGTGAGCCGGATGAGGTGTACTTTCTTTCGGGACAGACATCCGTTGGACTTTCCTTTGAGCAGCCGGCAGAAACGCTGGAGAGCATCTGTCTTGGAGCGCTAAATCTTATAGAGGCAATACGTCTCCTCCGAAAGAAGGTGCGATTTTATAACGCTGCTTCGAGCGAGATGTTTGGTGAGGTTGGGGTGCGTCCGGCAAGTGAGTCAACACCATTGGCGCCACGCAGTCCCTATGCTGTGGCAAAAGCGTCGGCTTTTTGGCTAGTTCAAAATTATCGTGAGGCATATGGGATCTTTGCGTGCAATGGGATCTTGTTTAATCATGAGTCGCCTCTTCGTCCATCGCGGTTTGTCACTCGTAAAATCATCTCGGCTGCGTGTCGGATTGCCGCTGGCTCCTCGGAATCACTATCACTTGGTCGACTTGATATTGTTAGGGATTGGGGTTGGGCACCCGAATATGTGGATGCAATGTGGCGCATGCTTCAGACAGATGAGCCACGCGACTATGTCATCGCCACGGGGGAAGCAAACTCTCTCGAAGCCTTTGTGGCCCAAGCCTTCTCAATGGTAGGGCTCGACTGGCGGAAACATGTAGAGTTGTGTGCTGATCTGTTGCGTCCTACGGACCTGGCCTGGAGTCAGGGTGATGCATCGCTTGCGGCGCGAGAGTTACAGTGGAGCGCGAAGCGCTCTATGCGTGAAGTAATCGAAGGCATGATAGTTGCTGAGCGGGAGGGGTTGTAGCACTTTAAGCTGGTTAATCAAGAGATTGTGTGGGTTTTGCGGCGCACGTTGCTTGTGCCAGCGCGGATGCGGCCGTCGATATCTGTGGAGCGATTTCAGAGACATGGGGAGCACAGAGAGATCATGACAAAAGTCATGTTTCAGCGGTTTGCTTAGCCACCGCGTAAAGCTGTGTCAAATTTGGCAACGCGCAATATTTGTTGTGGCTGGCAATGCGTCTGTATAGTGCCACCTACTGCAATATGTTCGGCAATGAATTTGCTGATGCAGGAAAAGTTGTGTAGCCGTCTGGATAGAAGCGAAACTGAATGATTTCAAGAAATATAGTTTATTTCGGTCTCCCGCTGTTAGTCACTATTCTTTTCATGTTCGCCCTTAGACCGGTCGCTCGCGGGACTGGCTTGATCGACCGACCTGGTGGGCGAAAGATGCATGACGGGGAGATCCCTGTCATCGGCGGCTTAGCCATGACTGCTGGCTTGATTATCGGAGGGCTCTACGCTCACCAATCACTTGCAGGGTATCCATTTTTTGTTGCTGCGCTCGGGATTCTAGTAACGATTGGGGCGTTGGACGATCGTTACGATTTACCGGCTGCTGTACGTTTCCTTGCTCAGATGTGCGCCGCGCTGCTCATGATCGCCGGTGCGGACGTTCTTGTTGTTGATCTTGGCTCGGTTGCGTTCGGCAGCGTATTGGCTCTGGGATGGGTGTCAGTGCCATTCACGCTGCTTCTTGTGTTGACTGCTATCAACGCATTCAACATGTTTGATGGAAGTGATGGTGTGGCTGGGGTACAGGGGCTGATTGCGCTCCTCTTTCTTGGCCTTGCCGCGGTGCTGGGCGGAGCCCTTCAGTATCTGCCTCTAATCTTAGGAATGATCGGCTGCATCCTCGGCTTCCTCATCTTTAATTGGCCCTCCCGTCGAACACGGAATGTCAGGGCGTTCATGGGGGATGCCGGCAGCACCATGTTGGGCTTCGTCTTGGCGTGGCTCAGCGTAGAGCTGTCTCAGGAGCCGGTCCGTGCTATTAGCCCAATGGTAGCGTTGTGGATATTTGCTCTTCCTGTATTCGATTTATTTAGCAGCATGCTGAGGAGAATTCGCCAGGGATATTCGCCGTTTCATGGCGACTCGGAGCACTTGCATCATATTTTACGACGGTCGGGTCTGTCCTCACGGAAAGTGGCGCAAATGGTTCTGCTTGCATCGACAATATTCGCGGCAATTGGCGTCGGGTCTTTCATAAGCGGGATTTCCGATACATGGTTGCTGGCCGGCTGGCTTTTTTGTGGTGTTGCATACCATGTCATTTTTGGGACCGGCATTGTTATCAAGCGGCGTGAATCGCCTCGTGATGTCGAGGTGACTGGAAAATTCTGGTCGCTTTGGAAGCAACGCTAGGTTCACGGAATCGCTCTGCCGGAGCATGAGCCCTATCCCGAGGCATATTCACCATAGCCGGTTCATGGTTGCGCCCAGCAAGCCGAAGGCGGGCAGGCTCACGTCCTTGTGACAGTTGAGTTTCGTCGACTCCTTTCGACTTCTCTCAACCG
>WUUC01112657.1_pt1 | contig 20478 bp, 17 predicted proteins | sample 6278441 | NCBI WGS metagenome assembly WUUC01 (sample SAMN13675441, study PRJNA597444) | soil metagenome | isolation source: soil | place: USA: Washington | collected 2017-10
GGAGAACTCGTCGGACGCGTTGTTCCCATCGAAAACATCGGCACTGATCGCGGCAGACTCGATTCGTACACCTTCGAGCTCGCTGCGAATCAAGGAACGCTCTACACGGGTTACGAGCAGCACCGCTTCAAGAATTTCCGCAAGACCTTTGGCTATGCCGCGATGCCTCTGGACGGCATCTGGCTGCGCGCACCTTACCTGCACAACGGATCGGTGCCGACGTTGAAGGACCTGCTGGAACCCTCGAGCAAACGCCCGCAAACGTTTTATCGCGGTTATGACGTTTACGACTGGGAACGCGTCGGCTTCATTTCGTCGGTCGCGGAAGAGGGTGCAAGAAAGTACTTCAAGTTCGACACGACTATCCCCGGCAACTCGAACAAGGGTCACGAGGGCCAAAGATATGGAACGGAGTTGCTGCCGGAGGAGAAGGCGGCATTGATTGAGTATCTGAAGACGTTCTGAGTGGGATGCCATTGTGGGTGGGTGGGAGCGAGAGCAGTGACCAGGTGCCATCGCGAGGAACTCTTCGACTCATCTCAGGACAGGCTATGTGACGACGCGATCTCGATGGAAATGGATGAGATTGCTTCGTCGCAAAGCTCCTCGCAAAGACGGCTGGCTGTCATCGCGAGGAATCCTCCGACTCAGGGCAGGCTGCGTGACGACGCCATCTCAGAGGTATGAGCAAACAGTACTTCGTTTACATCATGACGAACGCGAACAATAGAGTTTTGTATACAGGCGTAACGAACGACCTCAAACGGCGAGCTTACGAGCATCGCGAGGGAGTCATTGCCGGTTTCACCCATCGGTATCGATCGATGCAGGAAACTCGTGTACTACGAGGCCAGCGATTCCGCGTACGCAGCGATCTCGAGGGAGAAACAGATCAAGGGAGGATCGAGAGCAGACAAGTTGAGGCTGATTCAACGCCTTAATCCGGAATGGCGGGATTTGTATGGGCAGCTATAGCAGGGCTGTCATCGCGAGGAACGCAGTGACGACGCGATCTCGATTGGGCAAGGTGAGATCGCTTCGTCGCAAAACCGCTCCTCGCAATGACTAGTCTATTGAGGTTATTCGCGAGGAACGACGTGACGAAGCGTCTGGCCATAGATTGTCCGCCGGGATTCCGTTGTCGCAACCCGCTTCCCGCAATGACTGATCAGCTCTATTCGTCATTGCGAGGAATCCTTCGACTGGCTCAGGACAGGCTGCGTGACGACGCGGTCTTGGTCGACAAACAATCTTCGGTCGGGAAAGGAAAATGGCTAAGCCTTCGCAGAAGAAAAAACTCATCCTGGTTAGCCTGATCGTGCTCATCGCTGCCGGTGCGCTTTTCGGCTGGTACAAATTCTTCCGCGAAGAACCGCAGCCCGACTGGGTCACGGCAACTCCCGAAATGCGCTTCAAGTACGGCTCGCTCGGAGCCGAGCACGACGCTGGGATTCCGTACTGGATCTTTATCGTGCTGCCGCGGATATTTCCCGAATACTTGCCGAGGCCGGGCGGCTATGCGGCGCTCGGAGTCGCATGGGAAGAAGGACACGATCTCCCCGTCGGCTTCACCAAGAAGACGATCGGGTTCCCGCGGGTCGCGAACAACTGTGCGGTATGCCATACCGCGATGTACCGCACCAAGGAAAATGAGCCGCGGCGCTTCGAAATCGCGTCGCCGGGACACACGACCAATGTCGAAGGTTTTTTCCGTTTCCTGGTCGATTGCGCAAAAGACCCGCGCTTCAACGCCGACAACATTCTTGCCGAGATCGCCTCGGTCTACGACCTCCCGTGGATCGACGAGCAGCTTTATCGATTTCTCATCATCCCGATCGTCAAGAAGCGCCTCGTCGAGCGCGAGGAGCAGTTCAAATGGATCTACCGCGACGATTTCCCGGACTGGGGACATGGACGCGACGACGCGATGAATCTCACGAAGTACTTCATGATCGAGCTGCCAATGGACGACACCTACGGGCCGACCGATATGCCGTCGATCTGGAACCTGAAGAAATACCGCAAGGGCACGTTCATGAACTTTGCTGGAGACAGCCATGACGCGTATTCCGTCATCATCGATTCAGCGCTCGGCTTGCTCGGAGCAGAGCCGCACGACAAGGACGAATTTCTCGCAGAGGTCGACTGGCTGCACGAATATCTGTCGAATCGACCTGCCCCGAAGTTTCCATTTGCCATCGACAGCGCAAAAGCCGCATCCGGGAAAAACGTGTTCGACAAACACTGCGCGAGCTGCCACGCGTCAGAGCGGACTGGAACACGCGTTCCTGTCGAGGAAATCGGAACGAGCCCGGCGCGGCTTGACACCTGGAACAAGGATGCAGCGATCGCGGCGAACAAAGTCGTGAGCGATATGGGGATAGAGAGAAACGGACTCGTCGAAGAGAGCTTGAATGGCTACATCGCGGCTTTCCTCGATGGAATTTGGCTCCGCGCACCCTATCTGCACAACGGATCGGTTCCCGCGTTGCGGGACCTGCTCGAGCCGGCGGCGAAGCGGCCGAAAGTTTTTTACCGCGGCTACGACGTCTACGATCCGGTGAAGGTGGGATTCATCACGCAAGGCGAAGAGGCGATGCAGGTGGGAACGAAGTACGACGTGAACGACAGGGGCAACGGGAATCACGGCCATGAGTATGGCGTGACATTATCCGAGCAGGACAAGGATGCGCTGATCGAATATCTGAAAACGCTGTAACACCGCTTCTCTCTAAGCCCCCACCCGAACCCAGCCCAACGTTCCGCCGCCATGAAGATTTTTGTCAGCTATCGCAGAAACGACAGCGCGCTGCACGCGACGCTCATCCACGACGCGATCGGCGAGTACTTCGGCGAAGACAACGTTTTCTTCGACGTCGAAGAGATTCCTTACGGCGCCGACTTTGCGAACGTGATCGACGAGCGTATCGGCCAATGCGACGTGCTAGTCGCTGTGATCGGGCCGAAGTGGGCGATCGACGACAGCGGGCGCCGCCGCTTGTTCGAGGAGAATGATTTCGTGCGGCACGAGGTCGGTTCTGCTTTGAATCGCAATATCCGCGTCATTCCGGTACTCGTCGGCGGTGCCACGCTTCCGGCGGAGTCGGACCTTCCCCCGACCCTGCGACGACTGTGCCGGCTCAACATGCCGCGCTTCGACGACGCCCACATCCAGCAGAACCTGGAAGATCTGCTCGCAAGCATCGAAGGCAGGGACCGCTTCAGCGAAGTCATCCGCACGCTGCGCGAGCATGCGAGTTTGCGACGCCGCGCGATGCTGATCGCGCTTGGTGCTGCGTTCGCCGCGATCGTCTTCGGATGGATGAAGGCGTTCGACGTCCTGCAGCTGGACACGCAGATCGAAAGCTGGACGATGGCCGCTGGCGATGCGCTTTCTCCGCCGCCGCTCGCCGATAAGCTCGCGATCGTGACGATCGGCGACGATACGATCGCGCACTATGGCAAGAAGTTCGATGAGAGCTGGCGCCGCGAGCATGCACAGCTCGTTCGTTCGTTGGTGCGTTCGGGTGCGAGCGCGGTCGCATTCGATCTTTATCTCGACAAGCCGAGCGAATTCGACCGCACTTTACTCGATGCGATCGACGAAGCACGAGCGAATGGCGTGTCGATTGTGTTCGGGACGAGCGACGGCCTGCCGTCGCCTGTGCTGGGAGACAAAGCCAGAGTCGGCGCGCTCTGTATCGGAACGCGCATCGGTTACGCGAACACAGCGCCGATTGCGATCGAAAAAGCGGACCGCCGTCTTGCGTCATTTTCACTGCTTGCCGCGTATCCGGGCTCGAACATCGGCAGCGTCATCGAGGATCGCGTTTTTCTCAAGGACGCGCCGCGAGAGATCGTCGGATATTCGTTTGCCGAAACCATCGGCGAAACGCAACGGTGCGGCGCTATCGCTCAAGGCGACAATGTCGCGCAGCTCATCTTGAGGCTGTCGCCTCTCGACGAGTTGCGTAGCGCGAGCCGGCGGCACCGATACCAGGATGTTGTGTTCGCACCGGCGCCGGAGAAGTTCAACGGCAGAATCGTCCTCGTCGGCCTGGAAAGCGCTGAGGAGACTTTCGCGGTTTTCAGCGGTTTCCGGCGGGAGCAGAGGTTCGGAGTCGAGCTGCACGCGGACGCGGTGAACGCATTGCTGCGTGAAGTGCGGATTCACCCGCTGCATCCTGCGGGTCAAGGCACGATCATGCTGCTCATGGCGGCGATCGGTGCGGCGCTTCGCCTCATCGACCGCCGCTTGGTTCGTCGGCTCGCGCTGTTCAGCGCCGTTGCGCTTTATTTCGCGGCGACGGTATTTATGTATCTCGAATTTGAAATCCTGCTGAACACGCTTTACCACGCGTTTGCCCTTGGTCTTGCGTGCTGGGGAGTGGCGAAGATTCAGGCAAAGAGAAGGAAAGATTCATGGCACGCGGCGGAATTGCGGCCGTCGTAGTCTCTTTCCTCCTCGCGGGGTGTGCGACGACGCTCGCCGGAATCATCAAGGATGGGAAATCGGTCGCTGCCGGCGAAGCGGAAGTCGCGGTCAATCAGAAACGTGTTACCGGACGTTTGCCGATGGCGCTCGACAAGGGGGACGAAATCGTGACCGACTCGAACTCGACCGCGATTATCCGCTTCGCATCCGGCGACGAAGTTTTCTTAAGACCGAACAGCACGATACGAATCAGCTCGATCGAGTGCAGCAAAGCATGCGAACTCTTCGTAAAGATCAAAACCGCGGTGCGTGACGCGAAGGATGCATTTCGTGTTTCGACCGAGTATGTCACCGCAGGCGCGGCCGGGACCGCATTCTATGTTCGACACGAACCGGGTCGAGAAACGACAGTGATCACGACCGAAGGCCGCGTATCGCTGCGCCCGACGGCAGGAAAATGGGAAAGCGTCGTGCTTGAAGCGGGGCAGCGCGGCGTCGTCAAGGACGTTTCACCGCCGAAGATCGACAAGGCGACGAAGCCCGAGCTCGAAGATCTTCACAAGTGGGTCGAGGAGGCCGAGAGCCTTGCACCGAAATGGGGGCTGACAACCGGTCAGATCCTCGGTACGGCGGCTGCCGCAGCGGCGATCGGCGCGATCATCCTCTCCTCCGATGACGATGATGACGACGACAGGCCGCGGCAAGGTTGGTGCTGCGCGCGATCCGTCTATCCCGCGACTCGCGAGCAATGCGCCAGCGCAGAGGGCCGATACTACAACGATGAACGCAGCGCTCGTGCTGCTTGCGTGCGCCCGGGAACGAGTGACGCTCCTGGCCCGCGACGAATTCCGCGGCCGGGCACCAGCGATGGTCCCGCGGGTGCGGGAACGCCAAGATGATGTTCCGGGCGTTCGTCTTTTTCATATCGTTTCTCGCTTCCGCGCCCGCGCCTGCGGCGAACCAGATCGTGAGCGCCGAATTGATCCGCGCATCGGGGGAGGTATCGCGCCTCGATCCGGCCGCGCGCTCGATTGCGACTGATGCCCAATCCTTTGCGCTCATTCGCTACGACGATGGAACAACCATTTACCTGCGCCCGAACACTGTGGTGCGGCCCGGATCGCTGTTTGTCGAGATCGGCGAAATCTTCGTCAAGGCGAAAGGTTTCTTCGAAGTGAAGACCGCGTTCGTCACGGCAGGAACGCAAGGGACCGAGTATCTGACGCGAGTTTCTCCTCGTGAAGGCGCAACTGTCGTGGTGCTGGACGGAAGCGTCAAATGCGAGTCTCAGAAATTGAGCTGGCCCGACTTCGTGCTCGAGCGCGGGCAGAAGGCTTTCTTCGAGCGGGAAGGCTCGGTTCTTCCGGGCCCGACGCGTCCGGGGAGCCGGCCGCCGCGGATCGAGATGCCGTTCGCGGAACGCGCAAGCGAGAAAGAGCTTGTCGGTATAAGGAAGTGGGTTTCAGATGTCGACCGAGCGGCGATGCCGCAATGAGACAAGAGCGAACAGACGTAACGAAGAAGCGGCACGACCGCCGCTTCCGGCCGTTGAACTTTGTCCATCAAAGAGGAGGTAACAATGCCCGAAAAACCTAAAATCTGCATAGATCGAGTGCTTCCCCAGGAAGCTTTTCGCAGCCGTCCCGTCGTCCGCAGGCCAGGCGGCGGACCTTCGCGTGCCGTATTCGAGTTTCGCAAGATGTGGATCAACGGCTCGACTTTGCGTGTGCGCTTCATGGGCGGCAGCAGCAACAAACAAGATATCGCGCGCGAGCAGGCCGGCTGGTGGACGCAGCACGCCAATCTCAATTTCGATTTCAACGATGCGCCGGATGCCGAGATCCGCATTGCTTTCGATCCGGACGACGGCGCGTGGTCGTGGGTCGGAACCGATTCCAAGCGCATCCCGCAAGGCCAGCCGACGATGAATCTCGGATTCCTCGATGGCGGCACCGCGGCGCACGAGTTTGGCCACGCGATCGGCCTTGGCCACGAGCATCAGAACCCGGAAGGCGGAATCGAATGGGTCGAAGATGCGGTGATACGCGACCTCTCCGGACCGCCCAACAGCTGGAACGAAGCGCAGATCCGGCACAACGTGCTCAAAAAATATCGCGCCGACCAAATTCGCGGCACGACTTTCGATCCGGATTCGATCATGCTCTATTTTTTTCCTCCTACGTGGACGAGAAACGGGCAGGGGACGAAGGCGAACGAGACCTTGTCGAGCATGGATTCGGCGTTTATCGCAAGCGCAAGCGCGTATCCCAAAACTTCGGTGGAAGCGGTCGAGCTCGAAGTCAACGCAGCGACCCGGACGAGCGCTTCGATCGGCAAACCCGGCGAGGAAGATCTGTATAAATTTTTTGCCGATCGTGCCGGGCGCTACATCATCGAAACCCGCGGTTCGACCGACGTCATCATGAAGCTTTTCGGTCCCGACAGTCAGACGCAGCTCATCGCCGAAGACGATGACAGCGGGATTGGCACGAACGCGCGTATCGTTTCCGATCTGATTACGGGCGAGTACTTCGTTCAGATCAGGCACTATCACAAGGCGACCGGCACGGGCGAATACCGCATTGGCGTGCGCCGCGCGTAGCGTTCCGGGTCGCCAAAGTTTCGCGAGCGCGAATGACGACAACGGTAATTTATGAAGGCGCGCTCGCACGATACTTTGCGGGAATAAAGTTGCGCATCGTCTCGGGGGCCGTCGCCATTGTGAAGGGTGAAGGATGAGGGATGAACGATGAGTGCTAATACACCGCGACGCTTCCATCTCTTCTCCTGGGAAGGCTACGGTGATGGGCCGGGTAGAACCCTCTCCTTACGGGGGAGGGTTAGAGTGAGGCGACCGTAAAGAGAGTCTTTCAAAAAGGGGAAACGAAATGGCCAAGCGAAAACGCGCCACTGCGCCGAAACGCAAGCTCGATGCGCGCCCGGACACGCTCGACTTTCGCGACAAGATGTTCGAAGCGACGCTCGTCGAAGTGCCGATCAAGGTGCCGCTTGCCAGCTATCAGAAGTGGAAAGTGCCGATACTCGATCAGGGGACCGAGGGCGCGTGCACCGGGTTCGGGCTTGCGACCGTCGCCAATTTCCTGCTGCGCCGAAGGCGAGTCGTGCCGGACAAGACGCCGGTATCCGCCCGCATGCTCTACGAGATGGCGAAGCGCTACGACGAATGGCCGGGAGAGAAATACGATGGTTCAAGCGCTCGCGGTGCGATGAAAGGCTGGCATCGGCACGGGGTATGCGCGTCGGCCGAGTGGCACTACGATTCGGCGACCGTCGGCAAGCTCACCGACAGGCGCGCGAGCGACGCGGCGACTCGTCCCCTGGGCGCGTATTTTCGAGTAAACCATCGCGACCTCGTCGCGATGCATGCGGCGCTCGCAGAAGTCGGAATCCTGTACGCGACCGCGGTTGTGCACGACGGCTGGGATCGCGTCGGCGCGAGCGGGCTGATCGCGCCCGATGGACGTCCGCTTGGGGGCCACGCGTTCGCAATCGTCGCGTACGACGATGGTGGCTTCTGGATCCAGAATTCGTGGGGAGAAGACTGGGGCCGCGGCGGCTTCGCGCGCGTTACGTATGACGACTGGCTTGCGAACGCGACCGACGTATGGGTCGCGCGCCTCGCGGTGCCGGTCGTCTTGAAAACCGCGCGCGCGACCGCGACGAGCCAATCCACTGCCGCTGACAAGTATTCCGCGTATTCGTATCAGGACGTGCGGCCGCACATCATCAGCATCGGCAACCACGGCCGCCTGCGAGCAGCAGGCAGCTACGGTACGTCGCAAGCCGATGTGCAGGAAATCTTTCGCAGCGATATCGAACGCGTCATGCACGATTGCGGCGCCAACCATCTGCTGTTGTACGCGCACGGAGGCTTGGTCGACGAAACATCTTCGGTTCAGCGCGTGGCGGATTATCGCAGCCCGCTGCTCAACGCCGGCGTTTATCCCTTGTCGTTCATCTGGAAGTCGGATTTCTGGACGACGCTCAATAACGTGCTGCGCGAAGCGCTCAGGAGGCGCCGTCCGGAGGGAATTCTCGATTCCGGAAAGGACTTCATGCTCGACCGTCTGGATGACGCTTTGGAACCGCTGACCCGCACGCTGGGAGGCAAGGTTCTTTGGGACGAGATGAAAGAAAATGCCATCGCCGCGACGGTCGAAGCCGACGGCGGTGCGCGCATCACGCTCGCAGAGTTGTCGCAGCTGTTGCAGAGAAACCCTGGCATCACGATTGATCTCGTTGCGCATTCCGCCGGCGCGATTTTTCATGCGCCGCTCGTGCAGCTGCTGACGACGCAGGGGACGATCCGCGACGGGCCGCTCAAAGGCGAGGAGGGTTTTGGAATCAAAGTCGCGACTGCGACTTTGTGGGCGCCAGCTTGCACCCTGGAATTGTTCAAGCAATGTTATATGCCCGCGATCGAAAGCGGCGCAATCGAGCGTTTCTGCGTTTTCACGTTGACCGATCGCGCCGAGAAGGACGACGACTGTGGACGGATTTACAACAAGTCATTGCTCTATCTCGTGTCGAACGCGCTCGAAGAAACGCCGCGCATACCGCTCTTTCAAGACGGCGTGCCGCTGCTTGGCATGGAACGCTTCCTTGCTTCGGACGCGGATTTCCAGAGACTTCTGGATTCGGGAAAAATCGAATGGGTCGGCACGCCGAATAATCAGACGACCGGAATTGGAACTTTCGCTACCGCGCGCAAGCACGCCGAGTTCGACGACGACAGCCCCACGCTTCGTTCTACGCTGATTCGCGTCCTCGGCGAGAAGAAAATCGACGCCGAGTTCTCGCTTCATCGCACGAGCGCCGCATTGCGGGCGCGAAGGCGGGACCTCGATCCGATCCTACAAGTCGCATAACGGAAGGAGGCGAGATGGTGAAGATATTCTGGGACCCGGCGGGATTCGAAGTCGATTCGCTCGGCACGCATGAGTTCCTGCGCTTAACCGACGGCGATACCCCTTACGTGTCGATGGCGGTGCGGATGCTGTCGATCGATACGCCGGAAGTTCACTATCCGGGAAATACCAACCCGTCGAATCATGACGAGGATCTGAGGCAGCTCGCGGCGTGGATTCGTGACGGCATGGCGCCGATCTCGCAGGCTCTCGGGGCGCATCTCGAGCCGAAGCTCGCGGACGGAAATTCCGGAAGCCGCCAAAAGCAACACGGCAACGCCGCGACCGTCGAGCTTGCACGCATCACCGAAGAGCGGCTCACGCGTCCGAACGGGCGCAAGCGCTCGATTTTTCTGCGCGCGGCAAACCAGCCGTTCGATGATTACGGACGCATCCTGGCGTACATCGCGCCGTCGTACTCTGACGCGGAGTTGAGGACGATGTCCGAGTCCGACCGCGCAACTTTCAATCTGCTCCTCGTGCAATCAGGCTGGGCATCGTCGTTTCCAATCTATCCCAGCCTTCCGAAGTACAGCGATCTCAAGTTGTTGCAGGAAGCGGCGCGAGAGGCGGTCGAAAACCGTCGCGGCGCGTGGGCCGACCCACTCGCGCTTGCCGGATACGAGTTTCGGATGTGCGTAAAGCTTTATCAGGTCACTCGCCAGCTCGTCGCGGGCGAATCGCTGTCGGCGCGAGAAAGAGGCTCGTGGATCGAGCGCTATTGCGTCGACATGACCACGCAGGAAATTTTCGCGCCGCAGGACTACATCCGCGTTCCGCCGTGGAATCGGATCTTCATCTGGCCGCGCGATGTCAACGAAGCGGTCGCAAGATTGAATCTCACTCCGGCGCTCGATTCGTGACGCGAGAAACGCCGGCGCGCAAACGCTTGCACACCGAGCTCAAGACATTCGACGAAGTGCTGCACGAGGAGCGGGAAGCGATCAATCGCTCGCGCAGCGACTCGATGCTTGATGTGACCGATCGCTTCAGCGGTCTTGCGCTATCCGGCGGAGGAATTCGCAGCGCGACTTTCAATCTCGGCGTGCTGCAGGCGCTTGCAGAACTGAAGCTGCTGCAGCACTTCGATTACCTTTCGACCGTTTCCGGAGGCGGCTACATCGGCAGCTGGCTCTCTGCGTTGATCGCGCGCGAAGGCGAAGGAAAGGTGCAAGCGCTATTACCGAAACTCGCCGGTGATCCTGGTGCAATCGGACAGGCGGCAGAATATCCCGCGATCCAGTTCCTGCGCCGCTATAGCAACTATCTCACGCCGAGGCTGGGCCTCTTCAGCGCCGACTCGCTGACTTTCGTCGCGACGGTTCTTCGCAACCTGTATCTCAATCTCACCGTGCTCGTTCTCTTTGCCTCCGCAGCGCTGATGTTGCCGAGGTTCCTCGCCCGGCTCGCATGGGTTCTCGAACCGCATGCTTTGACCGCGCTCTACGCAAGCGTGGCGTTGCTGCTCGTTGCGATCATCGTGATCGCATTCAGCATGGGCGAAGAGGCGAGGAAACAAGTTCTCTCACCACCGACCGGCGATCCGCCCCGGCCGCCGCGTTACCACGAACCATGGTTCATCCTTCTTTTCGCGGTTGCTCCGACGACGATCGCGGCGTACCTCATGAGTCACGCGCTCGTCTTGAAATGGGCAGAGTGGCAGGGCAGCGTGTTCAAGTGGGCAGGAGCGGTCGCGTTGCTTTATCTGCTCGCCTGGGCGATTGGTCTCGCTTGTATGCGGATTGTGCGCGGACACGCGGAAGAAAAAATTTCCGAGGTGAAAACGAGCTCGACCGCCGAAGAAAGCGAAACACGCCGCCGCACTTTCTGGGACTGGTTCAAGATCGTCGGCTTCGCGCTTTTCGCAGGCGTTGTCGGCGGGCTGCTGTTCAGTGTTTTCGCACGCGTCGGCTCGAGCGTTGGCGGCGCGGAAGCGCGGCAATGGCTCCTCACCGGCATCGGCACCGCGCTCATGTTGAAGATTTATTCTCTCGTTGTCGCGCTTCATATCGGGCTCGCCAAGCACAGTTTCAGTGAGCAGCAGCGCGAGTGGTGGAGCCGCCTCGCCGCATGGGTGCTGATCGTCGGCGTCGCGTGGTTCGCTTTGTTTCTCGTCGCGGTTCTGGGGCCGCCGCTGTGGCAGAGCGCAAGCAACTGGCTGGTGGGCGGGGGCGCGGCCTGGATCGCAACGACCGTTGCCGGAGTGTTGTTCGCAAAGGGCGAGCGCACCAGTGGAAGAAACCGGCGAAGCTGGCGCGAGGCGATCGCGGTTGCGGCGCCCTACGTCTTCGTCGGCGGACTTCTGCTGTTGCTTGCGATCGGCGTGCACGAGGTTCTGCGGAGCTTGTCGAACGTGGAAGGCTGCGCCGGGGACGGCGATACGTTTAGCGCGTTGGTCGAAACGGCGGCTTGCGAAATGAACCGCGGAGACGCAGAGCTCGTTGCCGCTTTCCTCATCTGCGTTGCAATTGGAACGTTGATGGCGTGGCGCATCGACATCAACATCTTTTCGCTGCATCACTTCTATCGTAACCGGCTGACCCGCGCGTATCTTGGCGCGACGCGGTATCTCAAACGCGATCCGCAGCCGTTCACCGGGTTCGACGCCGAAGATGACCTGCCGCTCTACAACTTGAGCGTCGAAAAGAACGGCGAAAGAATTTTTCAGCGCCCGTATCACATCATCAACAGCGCGCTCAATCTTGCGCACGGGCAGGATCTCGCGTGGCAAACGCGCAAGGCGGCATCGTTCACTTTCACTCCGCGTTACTGCGGGTTCGAATTGCCGCCGATGGATCCTGCGGCGAAGGAGGCGCGCGCGAGCATCACCGGCGGCTACCGCTCATCCGCGTCGTATATGAACGGGATCCGTCTTGGCGCCGCGATGGCGATTTCGGGTGCGGCGGTCAGTCCGAGCATGGGTTACCACACGTCCGCGCCGCTGGCCGTGCTGATGACCGTGTTCAACGTCCGCCTCGGCAGATGGTGCGGAAACCCACTGCACGACCGGGCATGGGGAGAGCGCGGCCCTACCATGTCGGCACGCTACCTCATGAACGAGCTCTTCAGTCTGACCACGATACGCTCGCCTTTTCTCTATCTTTCAGACGGCGGACACTTCGAAAATCTGGGGCTCTACGAGCTGGTGCGCAGACGCTGCCGTCTCATCGTCGCGTGCGACGCCGCTGCCGACGAGCGGTTTGCCTTCGTCGATCTCGGTAATGCGATCCGCAAATGCCAGGCGGATTTCGGAATCGCAATCGAGCTCGATGTCGGACGGCTGCGCGTGCAGAAGGACAGCGGCCGAAGTGTCGCGTACTTCGCGGCGGGAACGATCCACTACGAGGAACGCGAGCCCGGTGCTGATCCCGGAATGCTGTTCTACATAAAACCATGTCTGACGGGTAAAGAGCCTTCCGACATCCTGAACTATGCCTCCATCAACACCGCATTCCCGCATCAGACGACTTCCGATCAGTGGTTCGACGAACCGCAATTCGAGAGCTATCGCAAGCTTGGCTATCACATCGCGCTCGACATTTTTTCCGAAGCAAAGCGCGGCGGGGGCGAAGACCTTCAGCGCGTGTTTGATGCGCTGAAGGCGTCGGCTTCCACACGAGCCTAGTTGGCCGGCGAGCCTAGGCAGCGGGGAAGTTCCCGGGTCAAAACAGCGGCGAACTTGCGCAAGTCAAAGCAGCGGCGAACTTGCGCAAGTCAAAACAGCGGCGAACCTTCGCAAGTTATACTTTCGCGCATCTTTTTACGGGAAAGCGATGCTCGCAGCGGTAGACGTCTCGTGCGTGCGCGGCGAAAGAACACTCTTCTCGCGAGTCAGCTTCGACCTCGCCCCCGGGGAGTCGCTGCAGGTGATCGGCGCCAACGGAAGCGGCAAGTCAAGTCTTTTGCGAATCATCGCGACGTTGCTACCGCCGTCTGCAGGCGAGGTGACGTGGAAAGGAAACGACGTGCGTGGCCTGCGCGAGGATTATCGCCGCGAGTTGGTTTACATCGGCCACTCCAACTCGCTCAAGGACGAGCTTTCGGTCCACGAGAACCTTCGTTCATTTGCTTTGCTCCTGAACGGCGGTACGGCAGGAGTCGAAATGGCGCTTTCGCGCCTGGGGCTCGAGCGGGCCCGGAACCTTCCGGTTCGCAGCCTTTCGCAGGGACAGAAGCGAAGAGTCGCGATGGCAAGACTTGCGCTTCTCCCCCAGCCGCCGTTGTGGCTCCTCGATGAACCGTTGTCGGCGCTCGATTCCGAATCATGCTCCGTCGTCACCGCATTGGTGAAATCGCACCTTGATTCCGGCGGAATCGCGATCACGGCGACTCACCAGGAGCTGGGATGGCGGACGACGAGGACGCTTGCGCTGGGTAATGGCGCAGTCGGTTGAAGCCAGTGTGCCGCCCGCGATGGCGCGCGTCTTTGTTGCGCTGGTGGCGCGCGACGTATCGATTGCATTGCGAAAGCGCGCGGACGCCGCCTCCGCGCTTTTTTTCTTCGTCGTCGCCGCGAGTCTTTTCCCGCTTGCGATCGGACCGGAACCCGAGCTTCTGCGCGCGATCGGACCTGGGTTGATCTGGGTTTCGGCGCTGCTTGCTGCGATGCTGTCGCTGCCCCGGCTCTTTACCGGCGACTATCTCGACGGAAGTCTAGAACAGATGACGCTCATCGCGCAGCCGCTCTCGGTTGTCGTGCTCGCTAAGATATTCGCGCACTGGTTGACGACCGGTGTGCCGCTTGCGCTGCTTTCCCCGCTGCTCGGTTTGCAGTTCGGTCTGCCGAAAAGCTCGCTTTCAGTTCTTGCGATCTCGCTGCTGCTTGGAACTCCAGTCCTCAGTCTGCTCGGAGGAATCGGCGCGGCGCTCACGCTGGGACTGCGCGGAAGCTCGGCGTTAATTGCGCTCCTTACTCTGCCGCTTTATATTCCGGTTCTCATTTTTGGAGCCGGAGCGATCGAGCAGAGCGCGTCAGGTGCTGACTTCACCCCATACCTCGCACTGCTCGCCGCGTGTCTTGCGTTTGCGCTGGCGTTCGCGCCATGGGCGATCGCCGCCGCGGTGAAGCTCGCGGTGGAGTGAGCTCCCTCGCCCTTTGGGAGAGGGCTGGGGTGAGGGGTCTTGAATACAGCCAGGCAACTCAGAAGAAATCAGACAGACGCCGAAAAGCTGCTCTGGCGCTACCTTCGCAATCGGCGGCTTGGAAATCATAAATTCCGTCGGCAGCATAGGATCGCGTCATACATCGTTGACTTCGTTTGTTTGGAGCAGAAATTGATCATCGAGATTGATGGTGGACAGCATTCCGAGCAGACGGAGCAGGACGCGCGCCGAACGGCGTACTTCGAGACATTGGGATTTCGTGTCCTTCGGTTCTGGAACAACGAGGTCTTGGGACAGACCGATGCCGTGCTTGAACTGATACACGACGTCCTAAGCAGCCCCCACCTCACCCCCGGCCCCTCTCCGCGAAGCGGAGAGGGGAGCATCCTGGTTTCGTTCTCCCGCATCCGGAAGAAGGGCTAAGGATGAGCGAGAATGCCCAAATCAATCTCTACAAGTATTCGTCCCCCGCAACGTTCTATCCGCTCGCCGGAAAAATGCTGCCGTGGTTCGCAGGGCTCGCTGCTGCCCTCGCGCTGATCGGTCTCACCATCGGTTTCTTCGTGGCACCGACCGACGCGCAGCAAGGCGAGGTCTATCGCATCATTTTCATTCATGTTCCCGCAGCGTGGATGTCGATGTTTTTGTATCTGGTGATGGCGGGGTACTGTGCAATCGGACTTGCCCTCAACGCGCGGCTGTCTTTCCTGATGGCCGCTGCGATTGCACCGACCGGAGCGATGTTTACCGTCATCGCGCTCATTACGGGCTCGCTATGGGGCAAGCCGACGTGGGGCACCTATTGGGTTTGGGACGCGCGGCTCACTTCAGAGCTCATTCTGCTTTTCCTGTATCTTGGTTTCATCGCACTCAGCAATGCGATCGACGACCCGCGGCGCGCCGACCGCGCTTCGGCGATTCTTGCACTCACCGGAGTCGTCAATGTTCCGATCATCTATTTCTCGGTGCAGTGGTGGAACACGCTGCATCAGGGCGCGTCAGTGAGTCTGACTGCCGCGCCGGCGATGGCGACAATCATGTTGACCGCGATGCTGATCATGGTGTTTTCCTTCTGGATGTACAGTGTGGCCGTGATACTTGCGCGAGTGCGGCTGTTGATTTCAGAGCGTCAACGCCTGCTCGTGCAGCCGCAAATCGCCTAGCCGTCGCCGATGGATTGGTCTGAATTTCTCTCGATGGGCGGTTACGCATTCTACGTGTGGGGAGCGTATGGCTCGACCGCGCTCATCATGTTGTGGGAAGTACTGAGTTTGCTATCGCGATGGCGAACTCAAAGGCGGAGCGGATTGTCTTTAGCAGGCGAAAATGAAGTCGCGTCATAAACGGTTTGCGCTGATCGGTGTTGCGCTCGTGCTACTGGGCGCAGCTTCCGCGTTCGTTCTGTCGGCATTTCGCAGCAATCTGGTTTTCTTTTTCAGTCCCACCGAGGTGTACGCAAAAGAAGCGCCGGTGGGAAAGAACTTCCGCCTGGGCGGGATGGTGGAAGAAGGCAGCGTCAAGAAGCAGAACGACGGCCTGACCGTGCAATTCGCCGTGACCGATCTCTCGCAACGCATTCCAGTTGTCTACAAGGGCATCCTGCCCGATCTCTTCCGTGAAGGGAAAGGCGTGGTCGCCGAAGGCCGGCTCGATTCGCAAGGCGTGTTCGTTGCGAATCAGGTGCTGGCGAAGCACGACGAGAACTACATGCCGCCGGAAGCCGCAGAAGCGATGGAAAAAGGTAAAGCTCGAAACGAGCAAACCGCGAAGTCGCTCGTTCTTCCGCAACAAAATCGTTGATCGATTATTTCGAGTGACCGCGGCAGTGCCGCATTCTGAGATATTCCGAGGTCAGCGCGGCGGCATCGAACGGCGGCAGGAATTGCGCCCGGGGAAAACCATCCGGGCCGATGAGCATGATCGAAGCAGAATCGCCGGCGCGCGCGTCGCCTGAAGAGCTTGTCGAGTTCATGAGGAGTGAAAGCTGCGCGAGCGTTGCTTGCGATCCGGTTGCGGCAATGAATGTCCGGTGGTAGCGCGTCACGAGGTCGCGCAATCGCTCGCGGGTATCGCTTTCAGGTTGCACCGAGATGAACAGCACCTGAGTCGTGTCGCCGGATTGCGCCTTGCCCATCCTGCCGCGCAGCTCCGCCAACGCTTTCATCGCCTCGCCGCAGCGCTCCGTGCAGCGCGTATCGCCGAAAACGACGAACGTCCATTGACCGTCCAGGCGCGCTTCGGTGAAGCGCTGCCCGAAGTGATCGAATAAGGTGAACGGCTCGATTGGCCACGCATCGGGATTCAGATTGACGTTTTTCGCTGCCGGCGCGTCGTGTGCCGCGACCGATCCACAGCAGCACACCGCAAAGACGGCCGCAATAAAGACTCGCGTCACGCGGCTCTCCTTACTCCTGTCGAATGATCGATGATTGCCGTAGGTTCGGCATGCTCGCTTAAGCGTCCGCGTGCGCGTTGATTCGCGCGCAACGAGCGGATGACGACGAGCAGGCTGGATCCCGCCATGAGCGCGGCAGCGATAATCGGCTGCAGCCAACCCATCACCGCAAGCGTCAGCGCGACGACGTTATAGCCCAACGCCCAGACAAGATTCGCGACGATCGATTTCCGCACCCGGCGCGCTAGATTGAGCAGCTCGGGTAGGCGATGTAACGCATTTTCGGGCAACGTGACATCAGCACTCTCGCGCGCGAGGTCGGTCGCTCCGCCGACCGCAATCCCTACTGTTGCCGCTGCCAGCACCGGACCGTCGTTCAAGCCATCTCCCACCATCGCGACCGTTCCATGGACACGCTGCCAGTCGCGTAACGCGGCAACTTTGTCTTCCGGCGTGAGACCGGCGTGCCAGTCGCGAATGCCAACAGCATTGGCAACGCGTCCAGCGGCCGCTGACGTATCGCCGCTCAACATACACGTCGCAATTCCCGTGTGCGTTAGTTCGTCTATTACCGCTCTGGCAGCCGGCAGTGGCGCGTCGGCGAAGCTCAGCAAACCTTTGGCGCTGCCATCCCAGCCGACGTAGACCTGTGTTGCGGCTGTTACGGCACGTTCGGCAAAGCTGCGTGGCACGGTCCAGCCCAGACTTGCCATGAACGACGCCGAACCCATTACGGTCATGTTTCCGCCAACGATTCCGCTCACTCCCGCGCCCGGATACGCCTGTATCTCCGCGGCGTATTCGACGGTGTGGGCATGCGAGGCAATACTGCGCGCGATCGGATGTTCCGATCCCCGCGCGAGCGCGGCTGCACGGCTCAATACTTCGTCTTGATTGGCGCCTTTCGTGGTAACGCTTACGAGTTGCGGCTTGCCTTTCGTGAGCGTGCCCGTTTTGTCGAAGGCGACCGCCTTCACCCGTGCCAGGCGCTCGAGGACGCCGCCGCCTCGCACGAGCACTCCCATCTGCGCTGCGGAATTCAAACCCAACGCGCTCGCGAGCGGTGCAGCCAGGCCAAGCGAGCATGGACAGGCGACGACCAGGACCGCAAGACCGGTCATGAGTGCCTGTTCGAGTGAGGCGTGTCCGGTCCAATACCAGGTCGTAACGACTGCTAAGAGGAGCACTGCAGGGACGAAGATCGCCGCCATGCGATCGACGATTTCGCCGATCAAGCTCTTGCGGCTCAGCGCTTCGCGTACGCAATGACTGATGCGCACCCACCGCGTTGCGTTGCCCGCGACGCTCGCGCGGACCAGCAGCTGTCCCATGCCGTTGACGCTGCCGGCGTAAACCGAAGCGCCGGGTTGTTTCGGACATGGCTCAGGCTGGCCAGTCAACACCGCTTCATCGCACTGCGAGTAGCCTTCGACGACGACGCCATCCACGGCGATGCGCTCACCCGGGCGTACCCGCACGATTGCACCGGCGGGAATGTCACGCACGCATTGCTCACTATCACCGCCCTTATCGACGACGATAGCGCTGGCGCGCTCTGCAGCAAGCATCGGCGCTAGACTGCGAGCGGTCCGCACGCGGCCTTGCGCTTCGAGATAGCGTCCGAGAGTGAACAGCACGAGGATCATTGTCACAGTATCGAAGTAGACGTTTTCTCCGCCTCGCAGGACTTCCAGAGCTGAGTACGCGTACGCGGCGATCACCCCTATGCTGATCAGCGTATCGGCCGTCACGCGCGCCTGCTGCGCGTCTTGCCAAGCGCCGCGGATGAACGGGCCGCCCAGAATGACCAGCAATGGAGTCGCAAGCGCCCACAGGACGTAGTGCACGATGACCACGAGGTAGCCATCGGCTGCGCCGAAAGTGCCGGAATACAGAAGCAGGCTGAACGTCATGATGAACATGGCGAGAAACGCGCCGACTCCCAGCCGGATCAGCAGCCATGCCGCTTCCGGCTCGTCCCGGTCGCCGTGTGCAACCTGGTAGGCGAGGCAACAGCCATAGCAGCAAAAGCGCAACGCGTTTCCGGCGACTTCCCGCTCGTGCGCACTACGCCCCACGGGCAACGAGCAGTGATCGCAAAGCAAGGCAGCGCTCATCAGTGATGTCCGTGTAGGGCTAGCGGCAGCACTCCGCGCGCTAGCGTGATCACGCCGAGAACCAGGATAAATCCGCCCGCGATTCTCACGCCGCTCAGCCGCCAGTTCGTCGCGCGCGCGCCTTGCAGAACCGCAACTCCACCCTCTCGCAGCGAAGTAGCTGGAAACGTCTGCATCGATCGCGGACGCAGCCGTATCCCGATCCCGCCCATAATGAGCATCGCCGGAAAAGTGCCGAGGCCGAACGCCGTCATTACGAGTATTCCCGGCAACGCACCATCGCTTGCGGCGGCTTGCGCCACGAATGCATAAACGAGAGGGCAGGGCAGGAAACCGTTCGCGACGCCGAACGCGAGCGGCGCACCGGCGCCTGGCGCTTTCAGAAGATTACGAAACGCTGTGGCGACGAAGTCGCTTCCCAGCTTCGCTCGGCTCGAGGTCGGAAAGAAGCCGAGGAATTGCAGCGCAATAAAGATCATCAACGCGCCGGAGACGCCGGCCAGAATTCGCTGCGCCAGCGCGACTGAGTTCTCGTCTCCCGCGTGGCTCACCAAACCGGCGCCCAGATAACCCGCAAGCGCACCGAGAAAACAATACGTGGTGACCCGGCCTGCGTTGTAAACGAGATGGCGCCGAAGTGTCGCGCTGCTTCCGCGCGCATCGGCGCCCAGCGCACATGCGAATCCGCCGCACATCCCGACGCAATGCATGCTGCCGGCGATGCCTGCGACGAAAATTAAGACATAAGCGGAAAACGGATCGAACATCTACATTGCGTTGTGTCGCTGCGACGAGCGTCCTTTGCGGTCCCCGCGCAGGCGGGGAAGCAGTGTTGCAGTCGAAAGCTACTAAATCGAGATTGCCGCGCTGCGCTCGCAATGACGGCTAGTGCTTGAGTGCAAGATAGATCAGCCATGCCGAGAATCCGATGACGCAGAGCACGAACACCCAGAAGCTCAAGCCGTCGGGGATCGTCAGCGCTACTCCGACGATGTCTACTCCGTCCTCCATTTTCTGGCCCATTGCGTCTCCTTAGGAACCTATGAATAAGCCCTACACCGTCGCGACGGCGGCTTCGCGGGATGAGATGCGCGAAGCGGCGCGCAGTTAATGGTCGAACCCTTAACAAGCGACGCGACAAGACAGATCGCCCGCCAAGCCCCGTCCCGAAGGGTTTCGACGATAATGGGCTGTCTACGTCGCCGAGCGTCCAAGGCCGTAGTCCGGCTACTGATCCTCAGCCGCTCGTCTAGCAGCCAACCCATTCTCGTCGAAACGCGATCCGTGAAGGACTTATTCATAGGTTCCTTAGGAAAACATGACGCCAATGATGTTGAACGACAGTTCGCCGAAGAGCAGCAGCAGGTTCAAAATCGCGGCAGCGATAATCAGTCTTTCCATGGTCATGGCAGCTTCCTAATAGTTGAGTCCGGGTCCCAGTCCACCCCAATACGTATACGCGTAGTAGAGGCCCCAGATGAAAAGGACCGCGTATACCAC
>WUUC01011615.1_pt1 | contig 20473 bp, 30 predicted proteins | sample 6278441 | NCBI WGS metagenome assembly WUUC01 (sample SAMN13675441, study PRJNA597444) | soil metagenome | isolation source: soil | place: USA: Washington | collected 2017-10
GGAGCCGAACGCCTGCGCGACCCCGGTGGCGGCGACGACCGCGGCCGTCATGCCGTCCCAGCCGTGCTCGTCGTGGTTGACCTCGGTGATGACCTTGTCGTTGAGGGTGATCCGGATGTGTTCGTCACTGAGCCACATGATGAACAGGGTCGGCGGCGGGCCCGGCTTCCAGTAGGTGCGGTTCCCGCCGCCGTGGAGGTCGTGGTTGGCGGGCAGGTCGCAGGTGACGGTGCCGATCGCGGTGTCGACCTGTTCCCCGCACAGCGGCGGGGCGTCGGGCTCCGTGGCGGCCCGGCCATCGGCGGCCGAGGCGTTCAGCGCGGCGGTGCGAGGGTCTTCGACCGACGCCGGTTCGTTGGCTAGGACTGCCATGAGGCGGTGCTGTCCGTCTCGCGGGGCCTGCTGGCGCGTGAGCTTCACGTCCGGGTCCAGGAACGGGCCCACCGCCATGTCCCTGGCGTAGTCGTCGGGGTGGTCCTCGTGGGCATCGGTGGTTGTCGGTTCGGTGGTCATGTCATTCCTCCACGGTTCGTTGGGTGACGGGCCAGTACCCGCGGATCGTCGGGGCGGGTGGGTGCCCGCCCCCGCCGGGCTTGCAGTAGGACTCGTGCCGGGGCGGCAGTGAGCAGTCGGGTAGGTGCGTGCCGTACGTCTGCCCCTCCGGGCGCATCGTCCATGACCGCATCCAGCACTTCGGGCAGACGCTGATGTCTTCGTTCGGGCCCTGCGGGCCGCGGTGCGGCCCGTCCGGGCAGAGCATGCTCACGTGGTCTCCTAGTGGCCGTTGTGGACCAGCGGGTCGTCGCAGTTGCACGGCGCGGGCCAGTCGCCGCAGACCTTCGCGGGGTTGCGGGTGATGCTGAACCCTGCGGCGGCGAGGCCGTCAAGGGCGAAGTCGAGAACCGCGGCCCAGTCCTCGGCGGGAAGCAACTCGATCGCCGCGTGGACGGCGTTGGCGTACCGGCGGCCGGAGGTCGCCTTGCGGAACCCGGCGTGGACGCCCTCACCGAGCAGCTCCCTGACCTCGTCGCGGGTCGGCGGTACCCAGCCGGCGTCGTCGTGGCCGTCGTCGCCGGACGGGTGCCGGATCTTCGCGGTACGCCGTGCGGCTGCACGGGCCAGGTCCGGCGCCGGGTCCGGCAGGTTGTCCAGCATTGGTTCCAGCGCTCCCAGGTAGACGCGGGCGGCGGCCGGGCGGCCGTTCACCGTGGCGGTCAACGCCCGGGCGAGGAGCGCCACGGCCGGATCCGTCTCGCCGAGCCGGCGCGCGGCGGTGACGCAGCCGACCATCGCCGCGAAGTGCGGGCTCTCCGACTCGACGGGGCCGTCGTCCGGGAACTGCCCGACGGGGTCGGTCGCGGCCAGTGAACTGGCGCGTTCGACCCCGTCCACGGTGAGCCAGTAGTACCTCCGGCGGGGGCGGCCTTCCGCGACCGGGTCGGCTTTCTCCCAGTGCGAGTACAGCCAGCCGTCCAGCTCCAGCCGGGCCAGGATCGGGTACAGCGTCCCCGAGGCCAGGCCGCAAACCTTGGCGATCTCCAGCCCGTACATCTTGGGCGTCGGGCTGTCCAGCAGGGCACGAAGGACCAGCTGGGTTTGGCGCGTCATCCTCACCGCCGCCCCTCCGCGAGGCGCGCGTCCCACTGCGGGGTGCCGACGCCCCCGGCGGCCAGCTTGGCCTCCACGTCCGGCCAGACGTCGGCGCAGCGCCCGTCGTCGCCGTTGCTGCCCACGTCGTTGACCAGGTGTAGGAGCCTCCCGGCGAGCGCCGGGTCACGCCGCTCCACCTCGTGGAGGACAGCGGCCAGGGCGAAGCCGCACAGGTAGCCGGCGTGCGCCACCAGGTTCAGCTCCCAGTCGGCCGGGGACAGCGGCCCGGTGCCGGTGGTGATGGTCCGGTCGAACACGTGCCCGGACCGGGCGGCCATGGTGGCCAGCCGCACGCGGAGATCGCGGACGGTGTGGGGGTCCTCGTACTCCTCGAAGGCCTTCGCGTCGTTCAGGTACGCCGCGCCAGCTTCTGGCGTTTCGACCGCTCCGACCGTCACGGGGCCGACGTCGATGGTGTCGCCGTCCAGCCGCGTCGACGCGGCGGCCTCCTCGAACGGGTTCATCGTGAGCACCCCGAATCTTCGTGATCTTCGGCGGCCTCGATCAGGGAGGCCAGCGACACCCCACCGTCGGGGAGGTCGACGGTGGAGGTCAGAATCAGACCGCAGCATCGGCACGCCTGACGGATTTCCCCATCCGGTAGGCCGTGGACGCGGAAGTTGTCGGAGTATTCGAGTTCGTTGTCGGCCCGGGAGGGTTCGACCGCGGTCAGCCCGGCTTTGTCGAGGCGGGCGAGCATGTCATCGAGGCCCACGGCGAAGCCGGTAGCGGTCTCGGTGAGCCACAGCCCGTCAAGGGCTTCTCGGATGGCGTGGCGGCGGGGGTCGGGCGCGCTGTCGTCGGTCATGGTCACTTCTCCTCGGGTCGGGTCTTGCTCAGGTGGCGGTCCAGGGCCGCGAACCAGTCATCCCAGAACTGCTTACACTCCGCGCAGGAACGGTCACGGCACGTCTGCGGGTCATGCATGGTAATCCCCCGTTATCGTGCATCGCAGTTGCCTGCGCACCCGTCGAGGCACTCGCCGCATTGCGCACGCTCGTCCGGCTCGGGCGTCACGTCGACCCTGGTTCCGTCCTGTGTGACGTGGAAAACCTGGTAGATGCCGGGGTTGCACCCGTCCGGGTCGTCGACCCACCGCTCGCACGCGTCGGCCGGGTTTCCATGCCCGCACCGCCGGGCGCTCTCGGGCACGGACCCGTCGGCGCACCGCGTACACGAACCGGTGTCGCAACTCGGGCCCGCCCGGTGGGTGTCCGGGAAGCTGCCTTCCGGCGGCGCCTCACCGCGCGGATCTTCATCCCTTGGCCACCCGCACGCGTCCGGGTCTTCAAGCCACCGGTCGCACTCATCGATCGGGTTTCCATGCCCGCACCGCCGAAGGTCTTCGGCAGGAGGCACCAGCCCGACCGGTCGAAGCGACTCGGGGTCGTAGCCGCGCTCGGCCTCGGCCACCAGTTCGGCCTCAACCTTCGGGGTGAGCACCACCCCACCCGACGTCACCGGCGGATCCGTGAACAGCTCCACCAAGTCGCTCCACTTCACGCGCAGGATCTCGTCGGGGTGCACGTCGGCCGCGCGGACACCGACGAACCTGTCGGCCATCGCCTCCATGAACTCCGCTGATGTCATTCGGTCAGTCACCGTCGGCTCCGTATCGATCGCGTGGGCGCATCGGTCGCGCCACGTCATGGTGTGTCCCGGTACCGGTAGGCGGCGATGACGCACGTGTACCGGCCACACTCGGCGATGACAGTCCACCCGGAGGTGGGCGCACCCAGCCGGATCCGGGTGGCCTTGCCCCGCTGAGACTCGTTGACCTTGCTCGTGTGTTCGGTGGCGCGTAGCAGCACCTCATCGCCGTTGTAGCTGAGAACGTCGGCATGCTTGGTGACCAGGTCGACCTCCCACACCCGCACGTCGGGGTGGTCGATGACCAGCTCGGCGGTCGACACCTCCACCTCGCCTTCCTCCACGTGCAGCCACGCCAGGAGGTCACGCGACCGGATGATCGTCGCCGTCGCGGCCCGGTTGAGCCGCACCCCGTCGACGTAGTGCTGCCGCAGTTCGTTCGTGAACCCGGGGGCGGCGTGAGCGTCTTCGCGGGCGAGGTACCGGTCGTAGAACGCCTTGATCTCTTCGTCGGACAGGGCGGCCGGTTCCGGGTTCGTGTCGGTCATGACGCACCGCCGTTCTCGCCGTTGGTGTAGCCGGTGGCGCCGGTGACCGGGGTGGTCTTCGGGGTCATGCCCGGCGGGGTTTCCTCCCGGAGCCGCCGGATGGCGGGGGCGCGGGCGGCGAGGTAGGCGCGGACGGTGCGGATCCGCTCGTGCGGGTCGATACCGTCGCGCGACAGGTTCGCGTCGGCCAGGCCCACGAGGACCGGGTAGGCGTAGTCGTCCAGGTTGAACAGGTAGCCGCGCAGGTGCTCTACGAGGGTGGCCGTGGCCTCCTCGATGTCCTCCGCGGTCGGGGTCGTGTCGGTCACGGGGTTCCTCCGTCTTCGGGGGCGATGGTGGGCCGGTGGGCTTCTGCGGCTGCCGCTGCGATCCGGGTGGCCATGGCGGCGGCGTCTTCGACACCGTCGACGTACTCGACGGTGTGGGTGTTGTAGGGAAGGTCGGCGCGGAGTTCCTTGGCGCGGGCGGTGAGCCTCGCAGCGACTTCCTGGGCGACGGTCAGGGCCGCTTCGTCGGTCCAGCAGCCGGGGGTGACGGCGGTGTCGTGGTCGGCGTGGTCGGCGTCGGCGCGGATGCACCCGGCGCCGGGGGTCGTAGCGTCAGGCATGTGTTCCTCCGTTGGGCTCGTTGGCCCAGGCCAGCGGCCTGACCACGATGCCGTTGTGCTTGTGGACGATCCTCTCCTGGACCTCGCCGTGGATGACGCAGGCAAGGATCTGCCAGCCGGCTCCGGCGTTGACCGTGATGCAGCGCTCGCAGGTGCGGTGCATCGGCCACGTCACCTGGAACCCCGCTCGGAAAGGCTTCGCGGTCCGGTACCAGTTCGACGGGTCGTGCCGGAGCCGCTCGACCGCGCCGGGGGTGAGGTGGTCGAACCCGCAGGCGTGCCGCAGCTCGGGGTACTTGTACGACCGGGCGTCGTCCGGGTGGAAACTCTTGTAGATCCCGTCGACGGATTGCCGGTTGGAGGTGTACCGCAGGCAGACAGTGACCGCAGCGGACTTCGACGGCCACCGCCGGCTGTCGACAAGGTTGTAGGCTTTCCAGCCGGCCCCGGCGAGGTGGTCTTCCCAGACGCGGGCGTTGCCGCCCTTGGTCAGGTTGGCTGGGCCGATGATGCCGACGGTTCCCCACCGGGATGCCAGCTCGTGCGCGCGGAGGTAGAAGTACACGGCCAGGTCTGCCGACCCGCGCCGGCCGGCGGCGATGTTCTTGACCAGGTGATCGACGTAGGGGTGGCCGAGGACACCGGTGAGTTTCTTCCCGCCGAGGTACGGCGGGTTCCCGATGACGACCTCGAACCCGGAGCACCAGTCGTCCGGGTTGAAGATCTCGGGGAACTCGGTGGGCCAGTCGAACCGGTCGGGGCTGTCCGGCAGGTTCGCCGGCGCCGGCCCGAGATACGGGTTCCCGACGCCGAGGAGCGCGTCACCGACGCGGATGTTGGGCAGCGCGACGGGGATGGTCGGGAGTAGCAGTGCGAGGGCGAGCCGGGCCAGGTCGACAGACAGCGGGTCGATGTCCACCCCGTACAGCCGCTCCAGGGCCATCGTTGTCGCGGCGGTGCGGGCGTCGGCGGCGGCGTACGCCTGCTGGAAGTAGGCGGCGTCGCGGGCATCCCACACGTCCAGGTGTGCCTGGGTGACGTACCGGGCGGCGGCGAGGAGGAACGCCCCCGATCCGCAGGCGATGTCGGCGATGCTGGTCGACGCGAGCGATTCGACTTCGGATGCGTGGGGGCCGACCGTGTTACGGACGACTTCCTCGGCCAGGGTGCGGGGGGTGAAGAACGCCCCCCGGTCCTGCCGGCTGGTGACGGCGGCGGCCAGCTTCCACACCCCGGGGCCGGGGCAGGTTTCGCAGGTGGTGGCGTGCCAGTGGAGTCCGCCGAACGTGACCCCGCCCGGGCGGTGCGCAAGGACGGCGAGGCCGTTGACGACCGCTTCGCGGATCTGGTCGGGGGCCACCTCGTGGCCGCGGTCGGGTTCGGCCCACAGGGTGTCGCCACCGGAGGCAATGAGGTCGGCGTACCGGTCGCATTCCTTGTGGCGCCGGTCGGTGTCCCATCCGGCGACGTCGGTGATTGCGGTGGCGACAGCGGCGGCCAGGTCGATGTGGATGGTCATGGGGTTCTCCTGTGGCGGTCAGGTCAAGCAGTGGCGAACAGGTCGAGCTGCTCGTGCATGGGTTGGGCGGGTGCGGCCCACGAAGTGCGGACCGCGTCGAGGATTTCCTCCCGGTAGGCGATGGCGTACCGGAAGCAGTTACGGCAGTCGGTCGGCGCCCCGGTGGTGCGGGCGCGGTGGTCACAGCCGGGGAGCATGAGGTTCTCCTCGCGGGCGGTTTTCGACCAGGCCTGGCTGTCGGAGCTGGCCAGGAGGTGCCCGATGAGGCGCAGCCCGTTGATGGACAGGCCGAATCCGTGCATGCGCATCCCGAGCGGGGCGAGGGTGCGGATGACCCGGGCGATGCCGTCCTGGGATCCGCGCCGGCACACCGACCCGATCCCGACGGCTTGGTCGGTGAGGTCGACCCCGGCGGCCCGGTACATGTCGTGGTGCTCCAGGTACTCCTCCGGGTGCCAGCCCTGGAGGATCGGCAGCCACGGCAGGTGTTCGATCTCGCCGGTGAGCGCCATGTACGAGTTGAGGGTGAGTTTCTGGTGCTCGCGGACGGTTTTGCCGGTGCGGGCGAGGACCGCGGCCTCGCATGGCCAGTCCTGAATGGCGATGAAGTCGGGACCGAGGCCCGGGTAGCCGTGGGAGATTTTCTCTACGAGGGTGGCCCACGTGGCGGCGTACGACTGGTAGTCCATCGACCAGGGGTGGCCGTCGCCGTCGCGGGCGAGCATGAGCGCGGCGAACGCCCCCGAGTCCCCGGCCCAGCGGGTGCCGTACGACTGGACCGGCCACGGGTCCCCCTGCCCTTCCCATGCGGTGGCGTACCGCATGAGGGTGGTGATCGCGATGAACACCGGGACCGGGGCGTGGCCGAGGTGGTACGGGTGGCCGATGCCGGTGTAGTACCGCATCCGGCGGGCCGGGTCAGCGTGGTCGGGCCGGTCATCGGCCGGGGTCAGGTCGAGCTGCCAGCGGTCGTTCCAGCGGGTCCACATCATGGCTTCCCCCCGGTGAGGCCGCAGGAGGCGCAGATGAACCCCGGCGGCGGCTTCCCGGCACACGTCGTGCATCGAGACGCCGGGACAAGAGCGTTGAGGTCGACGTCGAGGACGGAGGCGAAAGCCAAGGCGTGGCCAAGGCGCATGCCTTGGCGCTGGCCGGTGCAGGTCAGCATCTTGGACACGGCCGTGTTGGTGACAACGGTGAGGCCGAACTGGGTAGAGGCGGCCCTGGCCAGGACGTATTGGGACACGCCCCGGTCGGCCATGGCGGTCCTGACTGCGGCGACAAACGGTGCCTCCAGCTCGGCGGCACGGTCGGTGATTGCCACCGTGTTCACCTCCAAGACTCCGCCTGCTCGTACCGTGCGGAGATGATGCGACGGCCGGTCGCGAGGCCCGGGTAGTCGGGGTCCTCCCGTTCGGCGGCGTCGACGAACGCGGACGCGAGGAACAGCTTGTCGGGGTCGTCGCTGTCGAGCGCCTGCGACGCGAGGGTGACCCATGCGTCGGCGGCGGCGCGGCGTACGGCCGCCCGCTGCGCGCGGTCGGCGTCGGTAAGGCGCCGGTCGAGGGCGGTGATGTCCTGGTTGAGGATGGCCCGGATGGCGTCCCACAGGGTGTCGTAGGTGACGTCGGGGAACTGGCGCTCCACGACGGCTTCGGCGGTGTACCGGATGGCGTCGTACACGCCGAGTTGCAGCGGGCCGCCGTAGTAGGTGCCGGCGTGGTCTTCGACCAGGTGGCGGAGCCTGATCGTCTCCAGTTCGGTCAGTTCGGTGCGGGTGCGCGTGGCGGTCATCTGGGAGTCCTCACGGTGTGTGGTGTGCCTGCGGGGTGGCCGGGAGCATGGGGTTCGCACTCCCGGCCACCCTGGGCGGGGTCAGGTCCGGCCGTCGATGCTCCACGAGCCGACCACGGTGACGTCGTCGGCCAGGGTCACGGCCACGGTCGCGGTGGCGTAGTCGCGCGAGTCGTACGGGCTGGTCTTGATGTGGAACGGGACCGGTGTCAGGGTGCCGTCGACCGCTGCGGCGTACACGACCTTCGGGTAGTCCTCGCCGGCGAGCTGGGCGCCGGACAGGAACTCGGCGAAAGCCTCGATGTTGCCCCGGGCGATGTCTCCGTCCCACGCCCAGGCGAGCTGGGTGTCTTCGGGCTTGTCGGGGAAGTCGATGGCCGGTTGGGGACGCTGCGCGATCAGGTCGGCGATGAGGCGGTCCCGTTCGGCGGGGGTGAGGACCAGGTGGAGTTCCTGAATCCACGAGTGGTCGGTCCGCGACACGGTGCGGCCGATACGGAGGATGGCGTTGCCGGCGGGGACGCTTTCAACCTCGCCGATGACGGGGAACCGGTCGGGGCCGATCCGGTCGCGGGTCGCGTCGGAGACGTCCATGCCCTCGGGCCAGCGGGCGCCGAGCGGGTAGGTGGTGTCGTTGGTCATCTCAACTCCATACGGTCTGTGGCGGTTACAGTCACAACGTTAGCAGGGTGTGGCTGGTGGCGCAACACTGCACCACCAGCCACAGCTCAGGCCATCACACCGTCGCCCACGGCGATGCGAGCGCGGTGGGCGAGTCGAGGATCGGCCGCAGCCGCAACCCGATCCATTCCGCCACCGGCGGGGACACGGCGTTGCCGTACCCGTCGACCTGGTCCCGGGCGGACCCCCACACCTTGAACGTGCCCGGGCGGCCCGGGGCCTCCACGTCGAAGCCGCACCCGAACCCGACCTCGTACGGCCGCAGCATCCGGAAGTGGCAGTCCAGCAGCGGCACCCGCGACAGGGTGTGCCGCCACTCGGCCGCCGCGGCCGGGTCGTGCCAGCCGGACGTCAGCAGGGCCTGGTTCGACGTCGACGCGACCAACGTTCCGAACGGGTCGTTGACCGGGTACGCCCGGTAGCTGGCCTCGCTGATCGACCCGTTGTTCTTGATCAGGCCGGCGGCGGACAGCATCCCGGGGATCTGGTCGGCCGTGACGGTCGGCATCGCCTGCCCGTACATCGTGGGCCGGGTGTTCTTCCGGAACGGCATGACGCCCGCCGACACCAGCGCGAGGGTTTCGGAACCGACCTGCGTCGGTAGCGGCTCTCCCACCCCACGCGGGCCGCCCTGGAAGTTGTCGACCGCTGTGGACAGAAGCGCGGCTTCCTGCTGACTCGTCTGGGTCGACATGGGCTGCCACAGGTGCCGGTCCACACCCCGGGTCGCCTTCGCCGGCATCAGCACGGCGGGGAACTCCGCGAACCGCTGCCGGCACCGTTCCGCGCGGGCCATCGTCGCCGCCGCGAGCGGCCCGGTCGATCCGTCCTTGAACGTGCGGGTCGGCCGGTCGCCGAGGCGCGGACCCAGGTCGGTCAGGTCCAGCGCGCTGATCGCCTGCGCCATCGGCGGGACGACCTCCCGGTGGCACCGGGGGCAGCGGTAGTTGTACTGCTTGCCGTAGTTGACGCTACCCGTCGGCGGGATACCGGTCTTCCACGTCCACACGGCCGGCAGCACCTCGTCGCAGGACGCGCACCACGACATGGGGCGGTGCTCCAGGTCGGGAGCGCGGAGGCTTTTCTTCCAGAAGATGCCGAACCAGCGGTTACGTGACTGCGGAACGCCGAAGAACATCGAGTTGAGGAACAGGATCTTGCCGGCGAATTCGAGCTTGTCGAGTTCCTTGAGGAACCAGCGGTACGTGGAGCCGTCCCCGACCTTCGGGCGGCCCGGGAGCGCCGGCCCCCACGACTGAAACTCCGTCGTGCACTCGATCATGATGAGTTTGGGGTGGTGCTTGGCCGCGTACTGCAACACGCACAGCGCCGTCGCCCGGTCCCGTTCCGACCGGGTCACCCGCTCCTCGTAGTCCGGGTCCTCATCCAGCTCGAACAGCGTCAGGCCCCGCCGGTACGCCTTCTCCGTGTTCGCCTGCGAGTGCGACGTACAGGACACGCCCGCCGCGAACAGGGTGGCCGGCGGCAGGTCAGCGGCCGAGTGGTAGTCGGAGGATTCCTCGTCGACCAGGTCGGCGATCCAGTGGTTGACCTCCGGGTTGTTCTCTTCGTGCACGCGGGTCTTGTACGGGTTGTGATTCGCGGCCTCGATGACGTCGAACCCGGCGTTTTTGATCCCCTTCGTCATCCCACCGAACCCGGAGAAGCAGTCCAGCGCGGTCGGGGTGTCGTGCTGGAAACGGCGGGGCTGGACGGCGGGCCGGTACGTCGCGGTGAGCGACTTCTGTCGTTCGCGGCGGGATCTGCGCGCGGTTGTAGCAGCCATGGGAGCGTCCTTCGGGGAACGTGGTGGACCGTTTGGGGAACGGGCTTGCGGTGCTGCGGTGGTGCGGGTGGGTCAGGCGGACCCGAACCGGAACGAGTAGAACGTGCCCTCGGACTCGGAGCCGGGCTTGCCGGCGAGGAATCCGAGGAACGCCAGGTGGCGCAGTTCGGCGTTCGTGAAGTTGGCCGGGTCAGCCATCACGGTCAGCCGGTCGTGTTTGCAGTGGAACGGGCTGGTGTCGTTGGACTGGCCCCGGGTCAGCAGGGTCAGGCCCTCGATCAGGTCGGCCCACGCGGGCGGCGGCCGGTTCAGGTCATCGGCGCGCGGGTTGGTGTCGGTCACTTTCTCCTCCTGGTGGTCTTGGCGGGTTTCCGGCCGCCTCCGACGCCCTTCCCGGGCCGGGTCGGGTCGTTGTACCAGTCACGCAGGGCCTGCTCCACGTCGGCGAGGGTCTCCCCCGGGCCGGGGATCCACACGCGGCGGCGCTTGTCGAGCTGGACCGACGGCGGTACCGGGTTGTTCTGGAACCGCTTCGGGGGCTTCCCGGGCGGTGCCGGCTCGGAGAACCACACGTACGCCTTGACCGTGTTGAACGTGATCGCCGGGGCGTCGTCGCCGTCGCGGCGGCGGCGTTCCTCGGTCCAGATCCGGGCAACGTCGGCCATCGTCAGGTGCGCCAGGTCACCGGTCCGGGTCACGTCGGGCTGCCGGGTCCGGTCCAGGAACCACGCCCGGAGCGCCGCCTTGACGTCGTCCATCGTGTACCCGGGTGCGGGTACCCAGATCAGGCGTTGCGGGTCGAGCTGTGCCGGCATCGGCATCGGGTTGTCCTGGTACCGGTTCGGGGGTGCTCCAGGTGGCGCCGGGGTGGACCTCCGCACGTACTCGCGGACGGTATCCGGCGAGATCGGGGGAAGGATGACCGGGTCGCGGCCGGCGGCGCGTGCTGCGCGCCGCTCGGCTGCGTCCCGGGCCTTGGTCCACAGGTCGGCGACGTCCTTCGTTGCGAGGAAGTCGCGGGTCATCGGGTCGGCCTTTCCAGGGGTTGTCGGTTGTCGGGGGTTCGGGTGTTACCAGCTCTCGCCGACGGCGAGGCGTCGCTCGCCTTCGGCGGGGAGCCCGGCGGTGTAGGCGGTGACCAGTTCGCCAGCGGTCGTGTCATCGACGTGCACGTCCGGGCACTGCCAGCCTTCGCCGGTGCCGGGTACGCCGGCCTGCGCGGCGTACGTGGTCAGGACGGTCAGCGCATCCGTGTACGTGAAATCGGGCTCGGCGGCTTCCTGGGACAGATCGGCGGCCAGGTCGTGGAGAGTGGGCACGGGTCAGCCTTTCTTGGCCTGGTAGTTCGACAGGGGCGGGGCGGTCTTGCGGGTCGGGCGCCGGGTCGGCGCGGGGGCAGTGTCGGCCTGGCGGCGGTTGCCGCCGGACCGGCGGGGACGGCAGATGGCGAGGGTGAACGCGGCGGCCGGGACAGCGACGACCGCGACCGGGGCGAGCATGAACAGTCCTGACACGAGCGCCGCCAGGAGCAGCAGCGCGAACGGGGCCGCGACCACGGCGAGCACGACCGCGACGACCGGGGTAGCCGTGGCCCGTGCCGGCGGCGCCGGGGGCGGCGGCCGGGGTGCCCACGACGGGGCGCCGTAGCCGTACGCGGGCGTCTGGGACGGCGCGTACGGCGCCGGGCCGCCCGGGGTGGGCGGCCACGACTCGTACCGGGGAAGGTCGCTCACACCGTTTCCCACGGCGACCGGTACTCGTCGTCGAGCTGCCGCCGCAGCGTTGCGGCGTGCCGGTCGCTGGCCGCCTGCGCGCGGACCGGGGGCCGCCGCGAGCCCGGCGGGATCTCATCCCGGGTCGCTTCGACCTCGGCCAGCTCCGCCGCGACCTTGGTCGGCGCCGGGGTGGTCTGCGTGGGCCGCTCGTGGATCTCCTTGATCCGCTTGATCGGGATCAGGTCATCCCAGCCCGGGTCGACCTCGACCTTGACCGACTTCCGGTTGACCTTCACGATCTTGTACCAGCCCACATCGGTGCGGACGTGCGTCGCGTGCGGCAGCCGCTCCAGGTCGAGCGGCGGAACCTCACGCACGGGCCGGCGCAGCGCGTCCAGCTCCGCCGACAGCCGCTCCACCAGCCGATTAAGCTCACCGGCGCGCTTCAGTTGGCCGTCGACGCGGCGGCCGAACTGCTTCGTCCGGCTTCGTCCGCCGATGGCCCGCTCGGCGTTGGCGTGGAACCGCGTCCGGGCGGCGAACAGTTCGGCCGCCTTGGCCGCGATGGCCCGCGCCTTGTCGTCGCCCTCGGGTAGCATCCGCCATGTGGCGCCCTCGCCAGCCTCGTTCGCTGCGCGGTGCGCGTAGACGTCGGACGCCTCCAAGCCCACGGCGACCGTGCGCCACGTCTTGCCGCCGTTATCGCTGATCTGGTGCTCGTACGTGCCAGCGGCAACGTCCGGGCTGTGAGGCTCCTCGCCGTCGGGGCACATGAAGTCGGTTCCACCCTTGGTGAACCAGTGGCCGTGCATGGACTCGACCCGGGTCTTGCAGCGGGCGCACTCGGTCGGTGGGGCCTCGGTGCGGGCCTCGACTGAGGGCTTCCCCTCCCAGATCTCGGCGACCTGGTCGACGGTCAGCGGCTCCGGGTCGGACTCGGCCACAACCGTGGCCGTCGGCTCGGCGGCGATCCTCTTCCCGTGCCGCTCGCAGCGGCCGTCCTTACCGGCGTGGCCCGCGCTGCACTGCGAGCACGCGTCGAACGCGATCGCGGGTAGGGCGTCCTTGTCCTTGTCGCGGGCCAGCCAGTGCGTCTGTGACGGCGCGCAAGTTATCGTGCCGGCGGAGGTCTGGAGCTGGTAGCGAACCTGACGGCTGCCGGCGACGGCGGTGAAGCCGGTCACGAGCACGGCAACGGCGCCGGTCTTGCGGTAGGTGTAGTCGAGTGCGCCGGTGGTCGGGTCCTGGGTGACGAGGATGCGCACGCCGGGCTTGGTGCCGGCTTGCCGAGTGATGGCGGTCGTGGTGATCTTGCCTTCGGCGGTCATGGGTGACCCCTTCGGTTGTCAGTGGCGGTTACAGACACAACACTATCAGATGATCGGCGCCAGTCAAACCGACCAGCGCCGACCAGCAGGAACGAACCTCAGACCGTCGCCCACGGCGACGCGTACGTACGCCGCACAGCAGCACGTGCCACGCGCAGGTCGGATGCAAGCCGAGCAAGGGCGGCGGCCCGCCGGTCTTCGGTAACTACCGTTGTCGCGCTGGCGGTTGCCCACGCGTACCGATCGCGTACCAGCGCCCGGATTTCCCATCGGGTGCCCTTAGACCTGCACGGATGGTCGAAGCACCCGGGAGGGAACGGGCAGACGCAACCCCGCTGCTCGCGGCTACGCGGACGCACGGTGTAGACCGGGCGTTTTCTCACACCGTCTCCCACGGCGACACGTACGCCTCCGTACGCTCGGGCAGCTCCGCACGCGGGCCGCCCTCGCCGATGACGGCCACCCACGGGCCAGTGAACACGGGCCGCTCGTGGTCGGCCAGCAGGTCACCCCACAACAGCACCTTGGCGTAGTCATCGGCGGCCTCCCGGGCTCCCCAGTCGTCGCGCTCGTACTCGATCGCCCCGGCAGCCTGGGCGGCGACGTAGAACACGTCACGGAACCGGTACGGGTCACCGGCCGCGTCGGAGTACGTCGCGCTACACCGGTGGGACAGGCTCGACTGCGCCGGCCGGTACATGCGGAAGTGCGGGAGGTACGCCGCGTGCAGGTGGCGCCGCTCCTCGTCAGTGAGCGCGGCGACCCGGGCGGCCAGCGCTGCGATGTCCGGGCGGGCCAGCATTTCGGCCCGGCGGGACATGCCGGCGGCGACCCGGGCGTCCAGCTCCCGCGCGGTGGCCTCGTTGACGGTTGCGCGCGCTGCTCCGTGACGGGTGTCGAACGACCGGCCCGGCAGGTCCGGATGCGTGAAGAAGAACTCCCCCACTGCGGTGCGCTGGGCATACGTCAACCGGTGTGACGCGGCCCGGTTGGCGCGCTGCTCGGGGGTGTACCGCTGGAACGTGCGGACGACCCGCTTCGCTTCGGCCTTGACCGGGTCGGTCACGTCCGTAGCGCCGTCCGCGACCGTTTCCTGGCCGCTTTCGTCCTGGTCGGCGGGCGCCTCCTCGGGCGCGGCGGGCGCCGGCTCGTCGGGTTCATCGGCGGTGCAGACTCCGCCGCACCCGTCACACCGGTACGTGTCGGGCGTCTGAACCAACCGCCCATTCTCGTACCACGTAGCCCAGACGTGCGGACGGCCAAACTTGCACCTGTCCGCGTGCTTGCCGCAGCAGACCGGCGTCGCGTTCGGGGGTGCCGTCTGCTGCGTCGTGGTTTCCTCGGCCGGTTCGACGGGGGCGGCGTCCCGGATGAGGGTCCACGTGTACCCGTCGGATCCGTCTGCGTCGTTCAACCAGGTGATCGAGTCGCCCTCGATACGCACGTCGGCGCGCTTGGGGATGTCCATGGCGCCGTTACCGAACTCTGACCCGTCGGCCTTGGTTCCCGTGAACCGGATGCGGTTGGTCCCGCCGGTGATCCGACGTTCGCCTGACACCTGCGGGTGAACGTTGTTGGTGCAGTGCCAGACGCTGCCGGCGACGGCGGCGCGGCGAAAATCCGCGACAGTTCGCATGGTGTGGGGTCCGTTCTGTGTGGCGGTACGGGGTTGCCTCAGTGAGGCACGGCGACGGCCGGGAGCTTGCGCCCCCGGCCGCACCGGTGCTGCACCGTGCGAAGGGGTGGGTCAGCCAGCGTGCGGCTGCTCGTACTCGGCGCGGGCGTTGGCCTCCGCCTCTTCGATGGTGGCGCCCTGCGCGGACGCGGCCCAGAGCCCTTCAGGCCAGTAGCCGGTGTCGTCCCGGTCGTCGCTGACCTCGCCGTCCTCGGTGTACTCGATGACCAGCTTGCCGCCTTCCCAGTGCCCGAAGAACGTCCACGTGTACGGCCGGGTCGGGAACTCGTCGGGCCCGATTACCGTTGGCGGGCCCAGCTTGACCGCGTCCGCCTGGTCGAAGTCCAGTTCCCGGCCCGCGGTTTCCAGGATCGGCACCGGGTACAGCACGAGCGTCGGCTGCCCGTTGTTGATCTGCGGAACGACCGCGACCGCGACCTCGGTAGCCCATTTGGCACGCTCGGCGGCCTTGTCGACGTCGGCGAACACGAGTAGCGCCGGGTCGTCGCCGGTTCCCGTGTCGGGCGTGACGCCCGCGACCGGGTGGGAGCGTTCGGCGTACGTCGGGATACTGCTCTTGCTCGCCTCGGCGGCGTACACGAGCGCGTCCGTGGCCGGGCTCGCGATCTCCTTGGCGTCCACGTCGTCGGCGTGCCACAGGCAGGACCCGGTCGCGGAGTGAACGCGCAGGATGTCGGCGGCGTACTGGCCGCTGAGGTAGGCGGAGGGGCCGACCTGAACCCAGGCGTAGGCGGCGGTGGGGAACCGGTCCCGCAGGTGCGCAACGGCGCGGGCGACGTTCAGCGCGGCGGCGGCCCGGTTGAGCGTGCGGCGGCGGTCGTAGATGGTGGTGAGCTGGTTTTCGATCTGTTCGGTGGTGAGCATGTGAGCCCATCCTCTGTCTTGTGGCGGTTACAGACACAACGTATCACGGTGGGGCCAGGTTGAGCAACCAGGGCCGGCACCGCGTGAAGCCGGACGGACGCGCAGCGCACGCCCGGCAACACGCGGAGCCGATCAGGCCGCGCGCTTGTGGCCGCTGACCCAGCCGGCAACGACGGACTCGGTGTCGCCCGCGTAATCGGCGTAATCGGTGGTGCCGTCGGACAGGCGCACCGCGAGCGAACTTTCCGGGCCGCACGCTCCGTCGGCGTTGAGCGCGGCGTTCAACGCGTCAAGGTCGGCGTCGATCTCGATCGTGTCGGTGGTGCCGTCCGCGAACGTGACCGTTGCCATGTCGTGGTCCAGGAACCAGCCGTTTTCGTAGTTGTACGCGGAGAACACGACCGCGACCGGGGCCGGGGCGTCCGGGTCGTAGCTCTGTGCCGCGATGGCCTTGCGGGCCGCGTCGGTGATGACCCGATCGGCGGTTGCGTGCATGGCGCGGCGAACGTGGGTGTTGATCGCGTCCAGGCCGTACCGGGCGATCAGCGCGCGGACGGCCTCGACCTCGTTGGTAGGCCCTTCCGGGGCCCCGGCGGTGACCGTGGCCATGCCGTCCAGCGCCGGCCAGCCGCGCAGGATCATGTCGGCCAGGGGCGAGACTCCGCGCTCGTCTGGGAGGGTCGCCTGCTGGATGGCCTCGCGGGCGTCGGCGGCGGCCGTGTCGGTGTCTTCGTGTCCGTATTCGGCGGCCCACGATTCGAGGGTCACATCGAACGTGACCGGGATGGTGATGTGCATCGGTACTCCCTGTATGCATGTGGCGGTTATGGACACAACGTTACATGGTCGGGGCAGGGAACGCAAACCCCGCCCCGACCAGCGCATCTAGACCGCGCCGACCAGCGCCCACGGCGACACGTCCGCGTCCGGGTCCACCACGTCGGCCGGGTCCACCTCGGGAGCTGGCGCCGCGACCGGCGGCGTGGTCCACCGACGCGAGGCGCGCTCAACCGCCCGGTTATACGTCTCCGCGTCCGTGTTCGCGCACACGAAGCAGAACCCCATCGGCGGGCCCACCTGGTCGTACTCGGCCGCCTCCAGCGTCAACGCGGCGGCGTCGCCGAGCACGCCACGCGGGTCGTTCTCCCCATCATCGAACGCCCACGTGGGGCGCCCGCACTCGCAGCAGTTCGCGACGTACCGCACGGTGCGCACGGTGCCGCGCCAGTTGTCACGCCACGCCTGGACGGGCATGGTGATTGCTGCGCCACGGGTGAAGACCGGCCGGTCCACGTCGATGACGGGTTCGGCACCGGTGTACGGGTACAGGTCATAGGCGAACTCGCGGCCGTAGAAGGTGCAACCCAACGCGTCGGCCGCTCCGTCCGGGTCGACGGTCGGCCGGTCCAGCCACACCACGGCCGTGGCGACCAGGACGCCGGACGCGGCGAACGTCGTCCGGTCCAGCTCCACAGTCCCGCCGTTCCGCTCGACCAGGGCCCGCACGGCGGTGTGCCGCTTGTCGCGGCGCGCGTCGAGCACGGCCGCCGGGACGATCGCCAGCAGGCGCCCGCCCGGGGCCAGCAGCTCCCATGCCAGCGTGAGGTGTTCCGCCCACATCTGCGGGCGCCCGGGCGTACTGAACGGCGGATTCATGATGATCCGGTCGAACTCCCAGCCGGCCACCGTGGCGCGGGCGTGGAACTCCTCGAACGTCTCCACGCACGTCATCACGGCCGGGCCGTCGGGGATGTACCGGGCGCGCCGTGCGTCGACCTCGACAGCGGTCACGTGCAGCCACTCCGGCGCGGCATCGGTGATGATCCGCTCGCCGTCGTCGCCGAGGATTGCCCGGACGAAGGCGCCACGACCGGCGGACGGTTCCAGAACGCGGAGCTTGCGCCCGCGTACGGGCCGGATCTCCCCGTGCGCGTCGACTAGGTCGGCGGCCAGGTCGTCGGGGGTGGCCACGAACCCGTGCGACGCGGACGCGGCCATGACGTGCCCGTCGGCGAGCGCGGCCATGACCAGCGTGCGCGCGTCCTGGTCGGGCTCGAACTCGAACGCCGAACCGCCGACCACGAACTCGGCGCCCAACTTCTCCAGAACGGTTTTGACGCCGCGCCACACGTCCGCGCCGAGCTGGCGGGTGATGGTGACGCGGGGCCCGTCGTACGTGGTGTCGGTGCGCAACGCGTCTGCGGCGTCGGTGGGGATGCGGAACTTCCGGGCAGCCATGATCGTGGGCTCTTTTCCGTTTGGGGAACGGGGGGAACGGCACGGGCGGCCGACGTGGTGCCGGCCGCCCGTGGAACGTGCGGGGGGTTCAGTTCCAGGCGTACACGTGGTCGATGGACTGGCCGTTACGCCCGTCGTACGGGGCGCTGGTCGACACGTGCGTAAGCCGTTTGCCGTGCGGGTGCATGCGTTCGGCGGGGTGGTTGGCGACGGCCCGACGCTGCGCGTCGGTGCTGTTCGGCAGACCGCGCAGGTCTTCCCGGATGTAGATCAGGCGCTCGCCGGATCCGAGCGCGGGGCCCATCACGACCAGCCGGTTATGCGCGCCGTAGCCGGTCACGACCGAATCGACGTCGAGTACGTACACGTTGAGCTGGCCGGGCACGCTGTGTGGTTCGCGGTTCATGGCGCGTTCTCGCTTTCAGGAGTGCGACGGGTGGCCGGCGCGGCGCCGGCCACCCGGGGGTGTGCGGGTTACTGCTTCCGAGCGAAAACGGTGCGGCGGGTGCCGTCCGCGTCGATGATCGTGCGGCCACCCTGGCTGTTGAGGCTCACGGACTGGCCGGGGGCCAGAACGATGGTGCCGATCTCCGGGCGCTTCGGGTGACTCATGCTGATTCGGCCGTCGGACAGACGCGGCAGGGTGTCGGCGAAGGCGGGGCGGGCGGAACGCGTGGGGCGGCTGTAGTTGATCACTTTCGGTACCTCCGTTTGGGGAACGGTTCGCGCGGCGCTGGTCGGCCGTGCGTGGCAGCCGACCCGGGCTCATACCCCGGGTCGGCCACTACGCGCGGCCGATCAGCGGTAGTCGGCGAAACGGTCGGTGCGGAGGTGCACACCGATCGCGCGGCGGGCCCGGCGGTTGACGCGACGCTTGGCGGGCTTGGCGCTGGCGACGCGGGGGCCGGGGTCGCGGTGGAAGGTGTCGACCTCGTCGCCGTCCTTGCGGATGCGGCGGCCGATGTTCTCGCGGGTGGCGTAGGCGTCCATCGTTCAAATCTCCGTTCGTGTGGCGGTTACAGACACAACGTTAGCGGCCGGTCCGGCGGTTGTCAACACCCCCACTGACCAGGTAATTCGCGCGGCGTACAGCCGTGCGCGGCGAGCCGACCGACCTTTCGGCCGATCAGCCACCGGCGCGCGTCCATCACTGCGGGCGCGGAACCTCGAACTCCTTGGCGTGCTCGGTCGCCCACGTGTGGAAATCGGCCTCGCCCGCATCCATCGCAGCCTTTGCGGCACGCTGCCACGCGGCATACCGGTAGAACCCGGTCGGTCCGTAACACCCGTGGTCGACCGCGTCCAGGCCGTCCAGGAATGCGGCGCCTTCGTGGACGCTGGCATCGTCGTGCCAGTCGGTGACCCGTTGCGCCAGACTGTGGCGCGCGGATGCGGTCGCCTCGGCCAGCGTTCCCCCTTGCGAGGAGTAGCCGACGTGCCCGTCCGGGTGGGCCGTCTGAGTGGCCCACGACAGATCACCGGGCTGATAGGGGTTCTGCGTAGCCGAGATGACCGCGACGTGGCCCTTGAACATGATCACCGTGGGTGCGGTGCGCGCCTGGGCGAGGGTCGCGATGCTCTCCGCAAGCCGGGTTGCCGCTTCCCGCTCGGTCTTTCCGTCCGCGAACCACTCGCCGACCTGCGCGGTCCAGTGGGCTTTCCGGCCGGGCCGGCGGGTGGTCTTGACCGTGACGCGGGCGGTTGTTTCGCCGTGCGTCCATTCGTTCACGTCTACTGGCATTGCCGTAGCTCCGTTCGTGTGGCGGTTACAGACACAACGTTAGTTCGGGGTGCCGGGCGCTGTCAACCCCCGACTACATCGGCGTAAACACAACCTTTGGATCACCGAACCCGGCCGCGATCATGGCCGCACGTACCCGCTCCGTGGCCGCCGCGACATCCCCCGGCAGACACATGTGGGTGCTTTCGCCGACCGAGTCGACACCGTCGGCAAGCACCGTGACGCGGTACATGATCGGCACCGAATCGGCGGGAAGGCCCAACGCTCTCACTGGGCGTCCGTCGCGGTGCGCACAGGTTCCCAGGAGGACACGGGGGTGCGGCAATCGTCGCACCACCAGCGCACCAGGCCGTCAAACGGGCCCTCCCTGGAGTCCCTGGCGCACCAGTGAGGCGCCGGGTAGCGCCGGCCACCCGTGCGCAGCGTGCGCCCGGTCGGCGCGTGCACGCGTGGGGTGAACGCCCGCCCGGCGTCCGCGACCACGGTCGTACCGTCGGCGCGTTCGATGTGGGCGTTCCCGCACCCGTACGCGGTGCGTAGCGCGGTCACGAGCGTGAACGGGGTGCGGTCGGTCGGGTCGGACGCGTACCGGACGTGATCGATTCTCAGGATGTACACGACGGGTCCTCTCATGGTGTGCGGGTCAGACGTACGCGGCGAGCCGAACGGCCCCGGGGGGACGGTCGGCCACCGTGCGCGGCCGAATCAGCGGGTAC
>WUUC01163192.1_pt1 | contig 20468 bp, 18 predicted proteins | sample 6278441 | NCBI WGS metagenome assembly WUUC01 (sample SAMN13675441, study PRJNA597444) | soil metagenome | isolation source: soil | place: USA: Washington | collected 2017-10
CGGTTCAGGCCGGACGCCTGCTGCTGACGTCGTGCCAGCGTACCGTATGCCCCCTTGTATGAAGTCATGGCTGATCGAACTCCTGCTATGGATAAATGTCGCTCGCGAGAGGCGTACGATCATTCCCCCGACGGTGTGCCTCGGAAGGGCTATCCTCGTAATGCCGCATCGTCCCATCGGAATAGGACTACGTAGGAGATACGCGGGGTCACGGCCATCGCTTTTTACCGTAGCACGCAGGTAAAGCCCCTTGTCAGTGTAATCGCACAACTTACGTAGTTTTGAGCAGCTACTTTGCTGCCTTGCTCTTATGAGATGCCCATCTCGGAATGTCATGCCGGAGAGCTGGCCGACGGCCCAACACGTCGGACCGATTGGCCGAACCGCGGCCCTCCATCAACCAGGACCGTTCGGCCTGAATCGTCATCTTGAGAATAGTGAATATCGATCCATCGCATGTGCCGAAGGAATACAACAGACCGTATTCCCGGCGGCTCTGAAGCCCTGCTGCCGGATGCACCGGAGCATCATTCTTAGACAAGACAGAGAGCAATGGCATTGACGCAGTTAATCAAGGATAGAACCGGCGAGCTCACGGATTCGGCGGATTGCACTCTTGCCCTAGCGGCGTTTTGGCAATTGCATCCGGACGCCGAAGCCATGAAAGTGGAGCTAGCCCGCTTTGTTAAGAGAAGCAGACTCCCGGATAAGACATTCCTGCAGCCGTACTTTATACTGCGATCTGTCGTTGGGCACGTAAACGAGAGCCATCACACAGTCAAAGGAGGACAGATATGAGGACGACCCAGATGATCGGATTCGCCGCGGCTCTTCTGCTCGCCAGCGCCGCCCCCAGCTGGGGAACGGAGCCGACGGTCGCCCCTGCACCGATGAATAATCTTTCTGATACGGTTCCGCTGTATACGGACCTCGGCTCTCATCACAAGCGCATTTCCACGCAAGTTCCAGCCGCACAGCAGTACTTCGATCAGGGCCTGCGACTCGTCTACGGATTCAATCACGCAGAAGCGATCCGTTCCTTCACGCGCTCCGCGGAACTCGATCCAACCTGCGCCATGTGCTACTGGGGGATTGCTCTCGCCTATGGCCCGCACGTCAACGCTCCAATGGATTCGGCCAGTGGCGTCGCGGCGTACGCGGCGGCGCAGAAAGCGCTGGCGCTTCAATCCCAGGCCACGGCGCCAGAGCGCGCCTACATCGAGGCGGTCGCGAAGCGCTACGAGGCCGTCCCGTCGGCCGACCGTGCACGGCTGGACACGTTGTACTCTCGCGCCATGGAGCAGGTTGCCAAGACCTACGCCGACGACCTCGACGCCGCAACCCTCTACGCTGAATCGCTGATGGACCTCCGCCCGTGGAACTATTGGCGGCCCGACGGCACCCCGTACCCCGGGACCAAGGAAATCGTACGACAACTCAAGAGAGTACTCTCGCGCAATCCGAACCACCCTGGCGCATGCCATTACTACATCCACGCGGTCGAAGCGGTGAACCCAAAGGCCGCGGTGCCATGCGCTGAACGGCTTGCTCAACTCATGCCGGGTGAAGGACACATGGTCCACATGCCCGCACACATCTACATTCGAGTCGGACGGTGGAACGATGCCGTGCAGGCCAACCAACATGCCATCCACACAGACGAGGTGTTCATCGAAGGGCAGCACCCGACGGGTGTGTATCCGCTTGCGTACTACCCGCATAACATCCATTTCCTCGCTTTCGCCTCCACGATGGCGGGCCGCAGCGCGCAGGCGATCGAGGCCTCCAATACACTCACCTCGAAGGTCAACGTCGACGCTGCGCGCCAGGTCGGGCTACTGCAGGAGATGCTGCCGTATCACGCGCTGACGCTCACGACGTTCGGAAAATGGGACGACGTGCTTGCGCAACCGCTTCCGCCGGAGGATGTCCGCTTCTCGTATGCCATGGGGCACTATGCTCGCGGCGTGGCATACGCGGCAAAGGGACAGTGGGCGGAAGCCCAAGCGGCGCTCGACACGGTGACGGCGATCGACGGCGCGACGCCCGAAGGTGATGAGAACAAGACGGCGCTTTCCATTGCCGTGCACGCCCTGTCCGGCGAGATAGCAACACGCCGCGGCGACCTCAAGGCAGGCATCAGCCATTTCCGGGAGGCATCCAAGATCGAGGATGCGGGACTCTACTTCGAGCCGCCTAAGTGGTACTACCCGATTCGGCACTCGCTCGGTGCGGCGCTATTAAAGGCGGGACAAAAGGCCGAGGCTGAAAAGGTATATCGCGAAGATCTTCGGCGCTTCCCTGAGAACGGCTGGTCCCTCTTCGGCCTTGCGCAAGCCCTTCGTGCGCAGGGGAAGAAGACCGAAGCAGCTGCAGCGGAAGCCCGCTTCCGCCGGGCGTGGGCTAACACGGATGTGGCGCTGACGGCATCGAGGTTTTAGTGAGTTGAATTACTGTTCTCGGGGAGCCTCCGGTTTCCGGAGGCTCCCCCCGCTCGAGAAAGACTACGTCCTCGATCGCTGGGGTCCGGAAAACAAATATCCAATTAAGAAAAGGCCGCCCAACACGAGCCATGGGTGCTCGGCCATATACGCCTCAATTCGAGGACGTTTGCTTTGCCAGGATTCCATCACTCGGTTAAAGGCCTGATCCGTTACCTGCTGGGCACTCGTCCGCAGCTCGTGGACCGCTTCCTTCGTACCGTCCATAGCTGTATCCAAAGCCTTATCAACACCCGCTTCGATCGTATTGAGGTTGTCGCTGACTGCGGTGTGCGCGGATGGGACGACGTTGTCCCCAGTTTGTCGATGTTGGTTCATCACATCACCTCATCACTAAAAGTTAAGCTGGTCAGGATAGGCGAATGCATTCTAGACACCGGGTTTCGGACGCGTGAGCGACTTGTCTAAGAGGGCGACCACAGCGGCGCCTCCAAGCAGGATCCAGCGAGGGTATCCCGCCTTGCCCACTGTTGAGTTCATGGTCTCGACCGACGCATTTGCCGTACCATCGATTGCCTGTTGCACCATACATTTGAGTCCCCGCACGCCTCGAGGGAGTTCCTCTGTCATCCGTTGCAGCTTTTCCGAGAGCGCAACTCTGGTATGGAGAATGTTTTTCACATCTTCTTCAACCGCGCGTGCTATGTGGTCCACCGACGTGCTCCTCTCTTTATCCGGTCAACATTGCCAAATAACAATTGCAAAGAACAGGCCGGGTCCGGCATGGCAAAAACCATCGGAGTGGTAGAAGCAGATTCTTCACGAAAACATTTACAACGGACAGTTTGTGCGGAACTAGACGAGCGTTCCGGCCGTGTAGTCTTCGTCGGAAACTCGAAGCATTCCCTTCAGCGTAGATTGGCTGGACAAGTAGACCAAACGCGAGCGGAGGTCGAACGCGCTCGTTAAGATTTCAACGGAAGGATAGTGAAACTGGAGCATAACAAGGTCATACTCAAGACACGGCCGGCTTGATCAAGAGAGCAGGCCCTTGTGTGGCTCAGGTCGAAGAAGCGACGGAGGAGTATCGTCAGAGCGTCAAGCGGTTAGCCACTCGCCAGCCTCAATGCGGATAGTGGCAAGGCGTCCCTTCAGAATGAGGGACGCCTTGCCAGTCGCGGCGAAGTAAGGTCAGGTCGCGTCGTCGTTGCCTTTGTGTCCGTCAGGCCGCTCACTGCCGGCTCGAAGCGGCTTCATCTTTATCAGACTGTGCTGCCAGACCCTCGTTCTTCTCCAAAGGCCTTCCTCCCGGTCGGCGTGCCTGGTCTTGAGAACCGATTGAAATCGTGCCCGCGATATTCTGTTCTCCACTGGGATCACTCGCCGACTCTGCTCTCACGACATACTTGAGCTCGCCAGAATCCCGGAAACAGACGCTGGCCGACTCATTGGAGCCGAGTTTGGCTGAGTACTCATTGCGCTTGGTTCCAAATCCCATCGGACCGCCGAAATTGCGCTGACAAGTGAGGTTTTCCGTCATCGGATTGAGAAAAATCACGCGGACAGCGCCTTGACGCTTGTTGATCCAACGGACCTCGTCTCCGGGATTTACCGCCACGGAGGTCGGCTCGACCGCATCGCGGATTATGACATCCTTGACTTCCCCCGTACGCGTTAACGTCGGCATGCTATCTCCTCCGACGGTTTGACAGCCCGCAAGCATGACCAGAGCAAATCCAATGATAAAGCGTTTGACGTACATCGGTAGTCCCTCCTGCTTGTGGTAAGCGATCACGCACTGGTATTTACGTAGTCTGCAAGAGGCGCACCGTGAACCGTTTCATGCGGTTTGCATGCGTTTGCCGAACATATAAGCATTCTCGGGTGAGCAGTCGTCCCGCCGCTGGAGACAACTTGTTCTTACCGATTGACAACTTGCACGCATCACTGCCCATTAACCTTACCGTGCTTCTGCGGGACCCGGATCTCTGAGGCTTTCCGTTAGAGAACCTGATGGTAGAAGAACATGATACGAGCTCGTGTTTGCTACCGTACAGACAGGGCGTCGTACGCTCTCATGATTTTGCGCTCAAAGTCGAGGACGGAACCGCCGAGCGAGTGTGTTGATGCGGCTGGCATGGTTGGCCCACGTCGGCTAGACGACAGGCACCGTACAGTGCTGGACCGACGACGGCGGCTCGAGAAAAGATGGGCGTCGTCCATGTACCAAGCGATCAGGTGGGTAGCAATCATTGTCAGATGACATTCGCATTCTTTTGGCTTGCCGCCTCTACAATGGCCGTATGAAGCTGCTCGACAGCGGCTTCTTTGCTGATGAGCGATAAAGCACCGGCTCGGACCATTGCTTTGCGATGTTCCTCTCCTGCATTCACAGAGATACCTACGACAATCATCCCGGGATGACGCGCCTTTATATTGGCCGTCGCTTTGATGCCATCCATTTTCGGCATGTTAATGTCCATGACTACAACCTGCGGCTTTAAATGGTCAGCCACTTGAACCGCTTCATATCCGTCGGCTGCAACACCCACCACTTCTATGTCGCGATACTCTTCGAGTACTGACCGTAGTCCGTTGCGTACGATGGCGTGGTCGTCAACAAGAAGAACACGGACAGTGTGTGTGGAGTGTTCCATTTCTTGCAAGTCGGGCAAGTCAGCGGCTAGAAGGCATCACTCGATCTGTTATGCGGATTCCAGGAATGTAAGGACGTGCGAATGTATTTTTATTGAGGCTTCTCGCATACTCGGAGTTTCCCCAGCTGTTCGGGCCCTCATGACCGCGGCCTCCCTGTCACCTCCTTCCATTCCCAGCCACAAATCGATCAATCGATTTCACGGGATACCGGTGGGCTAGGGACCGCACTGGGTACCTCGTTCCCTCCTCAAGCAGCTTTTTCACGGCTGGTGGCGATATCCTCCGCTTCTGCGGTTTGCATGATGTCCCGCGCTCGAGAAACGGCTCCGCTGTCTTCGCAGTGCACGGCGATTAGGATACTGCCTTTTTCAAGATGACCCTCATAACGCTTGGCCTCATATTCCGGAATTCCGATGCCGATCAATCCTCCTGCAAGGCCGCCTACGCTTGCACCGACCCCCATCCCGCTTAGAGTGGCTAGGAGCGGCCCTGCAGCGACTAAAATGCCCAAGCCGGGAATTGCCAATGTCCCGATTCCGGCAAGAAGGCCGAGCACAGCCCCCAATACCCCACCCGCAGTCGCGCCGGTGGCCGTCCCTTCGAGGGATTTCGTATGTTTTTCGATGACCAACCCTTCATCGTGTTGATTGTGCGGTGCGAGTATCGACACCTCTGTTGACGAAAACCCACCATTCCGTAGCTTCTCGATCAAGGACGCGGCTTCAGCGTGCGTCCGCACGATCCCATAGACTGCTTTGGTCATGGCCTGTCCCTTCCTTAAGGCGTTACTTTCAAGACGTCCTCTATTCTCTTGGTGGTCATCGTTCCAGCAATACCTTTTATTCGCTCAGCTTCTGCCTGGCTCCGCACCTGTCCTTTCAGCACGACGCGATCTGCTTCCGTAATGACGAGGACATTCTTTGCGGCGAAGGAAAGGTCTTCTTTTAGCAATGCTTGCCGAATACGCTGGGTAACTGCGACGTCGTCCTCACTTGCGGATTGGTCAGGCGGCGTCACAGATTCTGCCTGCTGTCTCGCATTTCCTTCGCCTTTCCTTGGCGCCAATCGGGCCATCTGTTCTTCCTGTTTGGGTGGGGTCGCTGCCCGCGAATCAGCCGTAGGGTCTATGGAGGTCTTCTCCTCAGCTTGTCGCCTTTCAATTATTCGATTAGCGGAGGCGGCTTCCTTCTGTTTAAGACGTTCTTGTGATTGGCCTGCAGGCGGTCTCTGTGGTGTGTCTACGGAAGCAGCATTCTCCCCTCGCGTCGTGCGCTGCCTAGTCTGATCAATTGGCTCGGATGTCCTGGTGTGTGTGTTCGCACACCCGCTCATGAGCAGACTGCAGATTATGAAAAGCGTCAGTATGGGCATGGTCATGGAGTTCCTCATCCTGCTTGCTGTGTCAGGGGCTACGGTATCGGGATGCGGCGAGATCCGGTATCCGTCCAGACTCTTGTTCATTGAGGTGGGTTCCCATGGCAAGCAGAAAAACTGTGAGTGCCCTAGCGTAACGGCTAGGGAATGCCCCGTTCATTGCGCTTGCGTGTCACGCAACGCGTCAATGTTAGCGGCCGCTCACCCCCGGCGAATTAAACGGAGAGGCAAGGACCAAACGGAGTAACCAAGTAGCACCTAGATCCGATGAACTGAAAGCAACGGCTGAAAAGCGCCGCATAACGTCCACTCCTCATACCATGACCTTTGACGACAACAGCAACAATGCCATCGAGGATAGCCATCGAGGCATCTCGTTCGAATGAACTTGGATATGCGACGTGTAAAAATGTGACTTCCTGTAAGGCAGCGCCTACAACACCGTCTTGCCAGTGGTAAAAAACTGTGCGATTGTCCCCCCTCAATGGCGTCTTCAGCGAATCCACGTGATAAATCCACCGACGCACCTTGTCTGCATCCTCGACTCATTCTCGAAACGTCCGTGAAGGACCGCTACCTGACAGGTCATTATGTATGTGAACAGTGTGGTATGCACTTCGACCGGCCGCCGATAAAGAATGGTCCGCCAAGAAAGCAGGAACCACCGCCAAAGCCGACAAGGTAATGTCCGCAGTTCAAATTTGCCTGGCCAAGTCAAATGGCTTCCGTGCCTGGAGGATCGATCTGAACGTCATAACGGGGGGCGATTCGGCAACCGCGGCGAGATGGCTGCGAGGATTTCCTTGCAGTAATGCTCAACCATCCCGGCCTCTTCCTCTGTCAGTTGTCTGTTGGTCTTTATTGAGAACAGCAACCGTTCGCATGCACTGGAGAATGTACGAAGTGCTTCGGTCTGTTGCATGGCATGTGCCTCTCCGGACGCTCTCATCTATTGGACAACGACCCCTGGTAAGAAGTGTAAAAGAATTAAAGTCGTGGCGACAGACCAGAAAGGGGTACTTCTAAAGTGCGATTATCCACCGACTGGCAACTTAATCTCTCTCGGACGGGCGCCATGAAGGACGGCGTTGAGCGGAGAGGGGCGGTAGGGGAGCCGCCCCCCCTCGCTAAGAGCGGGCGTGGCGTTAGTCGACGGATATAGTAAGGCGCCGTGATTGCTCCTTCGCCTCACTTTTCCAGGGGATGCGAACAATGAGCAGGCCGTGCTTGCATGTGGCTTGTGCCCGATCTTCGTCTACATCTTCTGGCAATGACACACTGCAATGAAATGCCGCGTACCGACGCGCGCTTCCGTTTCCATTCGCCGCCCGCCATTCGGCTTTGTCCTCGTAGCTAATGTGGAGGATCCCGTTCCGGACCATGACGACCAGCCGCTTAGGATCCAGTCCAGGCACTTCTGCACGAACCATGACATGTTCATCGGTTTCGTCCAGTTCAAGGCCAGGGCCTGCGGTACCCATGCCTGCCCATGGGGATTCAAACGGCGACATGAGCAGCCGGTCAAACAGCTGATTGATGTCATTCCGCAAAGAGACCACTTCGTGCGTTTCAACCGGTTTTCGTTTCCATGGGATGATTTCTTTAAGTTTCGTCATCAGAGCCATACTCATTCCTCCTTTGCGATAGATATCTTCAAAGACAGGCTTCCGCATCTGCCGCGAAGTTGCCAAGTCAGGCATGCTGGCCGCAACAACTCGGTTGTTGGCACTACGTCCATCATCTGAGTAATCTTCAACGCACCACTTTTACCCATGAGGAGACAGCAACGTATATCAGCGGACGATAGGCGAGAGGGATTGGTGAGGGGCGCGCGAGGTCTACATGGAGACGGGGCGCTCCTCTGAGTCCATCCCGTCCAACAGTGTCACAGCGAAGATAACGTCGGAATGAGTCAAGTCAAGGAAAGGTAGGTCTGTGTTGCTGGAAGGCGCCTCCTTTCTTGGAGGAGGCCCCCTCGTTACATACCCGTGCCTGCGACGTCCGAGATTTTATTCTCATCATCGATCATGAGGACCACTGATCGGCCTTCCGCTTTGGCCAGCCGATCTCGAAGATGAGGCCTGGCCTCATAGGTCTGTTGTTTGCCGTCTTCCGTTTTAATGACGACCCATCCAGGTGAGCGCAGGACAGTGCCTTCGACCCGCTGATATGGAGCCTTGGGCGGCGATTTCTTCCACGCAGCGGTCTGATGCTCAAGTGTGGACTCGCTTCCGAAGGTGGCATCAATGATCTTGTTCGTTTCATCCATCAAAAAAATGGCATCCACATTCACCGGAATTGCACTCACCTTACTGCGTGCCAGTGGACGGACGGCAAATGCTTCCTCATTGCCTCGTTCAGGGCGAATGACAGCCCATTCATGGCCAACGGGAAGCGGTTGAGCTAAGCGCCCGCGTACGATGCGATGCCAAGGTTCCTTCCCTACCAGATGATAGTCGACGACCACGTTTTGATCGTTAACGACGAGTTGCAGCTGGTCACCCTTCGTTAACGTATGCATGCCTTTCTCTCCCGCTTCCCGTGCCGAGAGATAGCGGGGGAGTAATTCTCCGGTATTCACTTTCACGGTATCCCCGCGCACTGACTCGACGGTGCCTTTTCTCATGTGGTGCCCTGGCCAAAGCACACGATATTCTTTGTTCTCAGTGTCGGAACTCACCGACATTCCATGCACGGGACCCGTCGTCTTCGATACTTGAGGTGCAGGTTCTTCATTGGCCAGAGTGGTCATCGGCAGACATCCCAGGGTGAGAGCCAGCGCCATGCCTGCCCCGGCCAATCGAGAGCCTCTGGTGCTGAGAGCCATTGGGAACCTCCTTTCTCTTACATTTCGTGAACAGCTCAATCGTGTCGATAGTCTTTTGGAAGATCCTTGTGATCCATGTTGCCTGCAGGCGCAGATAATTTGTCTTCAAGGAAAGTCAACGAGTGAGCACCAGTCTGTTCCTTGCAGCATCTTTCGTGGAGTCGAGGGCGAGGGGCCCTGCACAGCGAGCTTCTCCAGCAAATGGGACACCGATGTCCCATCCTTGGGACTTCCCTTTCTCCGCACGAATCAATATGTTTTTGCCAGACCGCTTCCTCGCTGGGGCAGCGCTGCCCCATTCGATCCGCGCCATCGTGCATATCTCGATGAAATCTCCACGGAACGATGCTTGCGTGAGTGGAGCGTATTTCGGCTCTGTTCACGGCGATCTGCTGTACCAGACTCTTAGTCGGGAGCACACAGTGTGCGGTTTCATTGTGACAAAGGAACGACCTGTGAGGTCATGCATGTTGCTTCGGCGCCGGGCCAAGACGCCCGGCTCTTCTTCATTACGCATTGTCTCGTCATATATTCATCACTTTGATCATTTGATCAGAAGGAGCAAGGAAATGAATAGGTCACATGGTGCGCAGGGAGCTAGCGGCCTGGTTCGCCTCACGCTTCCGATAGTGTGCTTCACAGCAGCGCTCATAGCATCCGCGTTAGGGTCTGACGCCGCAGAACACGATCATCAGGCGCCCGGCCATGCGCTGCCCGCCTGGACCCAGCAGTTAAAAGGCCAGACGATTATCGAAGATACGATGGAGGGTCGTCCGGAGCGCACGGCCATGATGGAACGGCAGCATCATCGTGTCATGGAGCAGATGCAGCGCGACGCTGACGAGCAGCGGACGGATGGTTTCTATAACAACATTAATATGCTTCACCAGTACGGAGCGGGGAATCAAGATGTCCTCCTCATGTCCAATACCGGCGCTGAGCCTGTATCGACCATGGGCGGACGGTGCCCGTCAACGGCACCGGTGCGGACATACGACATCTCGGCCATTAATGTCGAAATCTCTCTCAACATGTGGCTCGATTTTTATCCCGGCTATATGTATGTGCTGACGGAAAATCTCGACAAGGTCCGCGAAGAGGAAGCGAAGAATCGCGACGCACGTGAAAAGGACGGCTACGATCCGGGCGCCGTGAAAAACGGCTTGCAAAGTCAGTGGATTCAGCCCCTCGTGATCCGTGGCAATCAAGGCGATTGCGTCAAGATGACCCTGCGCAACCAATTGGACGGGGGCGAGGAGGTCAGTCTGAATATACACGGCTCCAGTATGGTGGTGGCAGCCACGGGCCAACCCGCCACGACGACCAACCCGGACAGCATCGCAGCGCAAGGAAAGGCCGTGGATCTCGAATGGTATATCCCGCCGACGCAGCAAGAGGGCGGACGGCAATTCCACTCCTATAGTCATGACCGCGAGCTGACGGTCATGGGCCTCTTCGGTACGTTTGTCATCGAACCCCGCGGATCCGAATATCTGGATCCGATCGGGACGGGTGAGCCCAAGCCGATGACAAGCGGATGGCAGGCGATCATCAAGAACGGATCAGGTCCCGACTTTCGCGAATTCGTCCTCATCTATCATGAAGTCGGCGACGAGGCGTTCCGTCCGCTAAATAAGAAGGGCGATTTCATTCCGCAGCGGGATCCCCTGACCGATGTTTATCGGCCTGTCGGGCGAGCGCTGAATTACCGCAGCGAGCCCTTCGGCGTGGACAATATGCAAACGCAGCATGAATACTTTGCGTTTGAAGACGAATCAATGGCGTATAGCGCCTATACGTTTGGTGACCCCGCGACGACCGTTCCGCGAAGCTATCTCGGAGATCCAGCCAAATTCCGTCTGGTGCACGGCGGCTCGGAAGTCTTTCATTCACATCATCCACACGGCGGCTCGATCCGCTGGCCCCGAAGCCCCCGGGCCATCGATGAAATGCCCTTGTGGCACGCGGCAAAGAACGGTCCCGTCAAGTATCCGGTCATCCGGATGAAATCTGACCGTGTGGACGTGGAAGTGATCGGTCCGTCGGAAACGATGGATCTCGAGACGGAGTGCGGCTCCGGATTATGTCAGCAGCTTGCGGGTGATTTTCTCTTTCATTGCCACGTGGCGCATCACTATATCGCCGGCATGTGGGGGTACTGGCGTGTATACAACACCCTGCAGCAGGGGGATTTCCACAATGATGTGATGCCCGATCTCCGCGAATTGCCGGACCGGGCCGGCCGGATCAAGAACGGCCTGACCTCGGATCACCTGATCGGGAAGACCGTAGACTGGTTCGGGAAGCAGTTTCACATCACCGACAAGGGAAAGTCCGATTGGAAAGCGGATCCGGCAGTCGTCACCATCAAGGATTGGGTCGAGATGCAACTGCCGCCTCAGGGCAAACCTGGCCATACCGACAACGAGATGAATCAAACGCGAGCCTATGACGCGAGCGTTCTGAATTGGGCGTGGGAAGGTCAGCGCGCGATGACAGAGCCGGAGAATACCATCGCGAACCCGCGCTACCAGTCCGCGAAGCCGGGTAAGCGGCTGCCGATCGTCTTTGAAGCCGCCACCGGCAAAATTGCGTGGCCGCACTTGAAGCCCCACTTCGGGCGGCGTGTCCCATTTTCGCAAAATCATAATCCTTCTCCATGGCTGGACATGATCCATCTGGATGACGACGGACTGTCCAGTTCATATCCAGCCAAACCCGGTGAAAATGGCCGCTGGAGCATGTGCCCGGAGAATGCGGGCTCCAAGAAATACAACGTGCATTTCATTCAGACGCCCATGACGCTGACCGATAAGCAAGGTCAAACGCCGGCCATTGTGGATAAGAGCGGTCTCATTTATGTGCTGCACGAGGAAGAGGACCAGGTGCGGAGAAGCGACATCAAGTATCCGCTGGTGGTCCGCGCCAACATTTATGATTGTATCGACTGGATGTTGACCAGCGAATGGGAGGATGACGACCATATCAATTTTCAATCGTCGAAGATCAACACGCACTGGCACTTCCTGCAGTTCGACAATCAGTCGTCCGACGGCGTGATAACCGGCTTCTCCTATGAGCAATCCGTGCGCCCCTTCACCATGCTGGACAAGAAAGTGAAGAAGGGCCTGCCCGTGCCGATGAATACGACGTTCACGAAAGCGGCTAAAAAGGGCGAGCGAGTCATCACGGTTAAAAATGCCGCTCAATACCACCCCAACGTCGAAATTCTCATCGGGGCCGATAACGTAAAAGGCAACGAAATCGGCCGCGTCAAATCCATTAAAGGGAATGAACTGACGCTTTACCGGCCGTTGAAGAACGACCATCCCGTGAAGGACATCGTGACAGTGGAGTTCGTCCGTCAGCGGTTCTGGGTGGACTCGGACGTCGGGACGGTGTTCTGGCATGACCATGCGCTTGGACGGGTCACGTGGCCGCATGGCGGATTCGGCACGATTATCATCGAGCCGGTCGGCTCAACATACCATGATCCGAAAACGGGTAAACCGATCAGGAGCGGACCCATTGCCGACATCCGTACTGCTGAACCCGTCGGCTTTGGCGTCAATGGCAGTTTCCGCGAACTGATGGTGCAGTTAAACGACACCGTGCCGCATACCGTCAATATCGTTACGGAAGGCAACCCGCCCGGACAGCCGATCGAAGTCGCGCTCGAGGCGGGAAAGACAGTGTCCTTTCCCATGCCGGAGAAGATTCCGATGTCGCCGATGGCCTTCCTCAACGGCGGGACCCATACGACCGGCGGCGGGCTGAACTTCAAGGTTGAGCCGATCTCAAGCCGCCTTGCCGCCGATCCCGATCCGGGGAAGCTCTTCAGCAGCGTTGTGCACGGCGACCCGTATACGCCGATGGTGCGCGCGTACCTGGGCGACACCGTCGTGTTTCGGCTGCTGCAGACCATGGCTAACGAAACGATGGTATGGACCCTGTCCGGTCATACCTATCTGACCGAGCGGTATGCCGGGGATGCGAACCGAAAGAATTCCATTCACATCGGCATCGCCGAGCGATATGACTTGGTCGTACCGCAGGCCGGCGGACCCCGTCTTCAGCCCGGTGACTACATTCATCTGAATGGCCGAGCTTCGAAGTTTTCAGAGGGCGCATGGGGCATCATGCGTGTGTTGGATAAGGAAGTGCCGGATCTTCAGAAGCTGCCGGCCGGGTACAGCCGCCGAAATGAAATCCCAAAACCGCTTGCGGTGTGCCCCGCCGACGCCCCGGTGAAATCTTTCAACGTCGTCGCGATGGATTTCCCGGGAATGAAGCTGCATCCCAATGCGCCGGACGTGATCGAAGTCGACTTCGAACGAACGATCAAGATGGTCAACCCGGAGGCCAAGATCTACACATTGGAGGAAGAAGCCTCGAAGGTGGCGAGTGGACTTCAACCGATGCCGCTGACCCTTCGCGCCAACGTCGGCGATTGCATTAAAGTCAAGCTGACGAACCGTATGAAGGAGGGCCGGGCGTCGTTTTCGGCGATCGGTTTGGCATTCGACCCTAAAGATTCCCTGGGAGCGAACGTCGGAAACAATCCCGGCGATCAAACGGTCGGACCGGGCGAAAACCGAACCTATACATACTACGCGGATCCGTTCATCGGGGAGACCGCCTCGCTCGTGTGGGACTGGGGCAACGTGGTCGTGAATCCCCGAAACGGGCTCTACGGAGCTCTGATCATTGGACCGCAAGGCGCCATTTACCGCGACCCGAAAACCGGTGCCGACATCTCGATGAAAAACTCGTGGGTGGCGGACGTCATCGTGGATCGCGCGATCCCGGGCTATGAACACCGAATGAACTACCGCGATGTGGCGTTGTTCTTCCAGGACGAGGACAACATCATCGGCACGAGTTTCATGCCCTATGTCCAAAATACCGCCGGTCTCACCGCAGTGAACTATCGTGCCGAACCGTACAAGTTCCGAGAAGAAAAGGGCTGTTCGCTCGGGAAGGTGTTTCAGCCCTGCGTCGTCGACAAACCCGACGATCCGGCCACGCCCCTTATCGAGGTGCACGCAGGAGATCCGGTGCGCATTCATGTATTCGGCGCAAGCAACGAGCAAAACGGCATGTTCAGCGTCGAACGCCATGAATGGCCGATCGAGCCTTTCATGCGAGGGGCGGACATGATTAGTGTCGTCGAGTTCTCGGGGTCCGAAACGTTGGATGCCTTCATTCCGGCTGCGGGCGGACCATTCCGCATGCCCGGCGACTATGTCTGGTCCAACCAGCGTTTACCCTACGCGCAATCCGGCCAGTGGGGCTATTTGCGCGTGTTGCCGCCCAGCGATGCGCGAATCAAGCCCTTGTCCCATGGTCGCACCGGCAGCCATCAGGCCGCCCGCCAAGACAACGCGCCGGGAGTCGGCATCCCGGTGGCTGTCAAATAGGCCTTCGCGCCGGCGCAAGGTCCATTCTTGACCTCCCTTGCGCGACGACGCCGGAAAGCATCCTCCACGATTAGCGCCTGCCTCGGCATGAATACATGAAACGTGAGGGCCGGTCATACGGTCTTGCAGTCCTTGTGACCGCATACCAGCGTTGCTTACAATGCATGGGAATCAGGAGAGCGCATGAAAATCCGGACCATTCGCGGTCGCATCGTCTGGGCCATCGTCCTCGTGGGATGTATTCCGCTGGTGATCGGCTTGGTGCTGGCTTACGTCTCAGGGATGCGATCCTTGCGGGACGTCATCGGAGGAAACCTGCAAGCCGTAGCGATCCAGGCGGCCGATGAGGTCACCATGCTCGTGCAAGGAGAGGTGCGGAATGTCCGCCTACTTGCTTCTGCGCCGTTGCGCGTACGCCTGCCGGTTGAAGTGGCCAATGGGGCGTATCCGCCGGAGGGGGAAAAGGCAGAACGTGTGGTCAACGACCGAATACAGCTCTGGAAAGAGAGCCATGAGCGGGCAGCCGCGTTACTGAACGCCGAACTCTCACGCTTCCTTTTGGAAACCAAGGTCCGCGACGGCGACAAGATCATCGGGCTGTTGATCGTCGACAAGCACGGTGCGCTCGTGGCGGCAAGCGCTGAACCAGATCGGTACTATTTCGGCGACGAGGCCTGGTGGAAAGCGATTCGTGCCAACCCAGAGGGGGCCTCTCTCAGCGGGCCGATCCCGATCGAGGAGGGCCGCTTCAAAGCCTCGGATGAAACCCTCGACATCGCCGTGCCGATTTTGGACGATCAGCAGAAACACATGATCGGCGCGGTTGTGGCCTCCTACCGTTTTGAGGGTCTTTTCGGCATGATCGCCCAGATCAAGATAGGCCAAACCGGCCATGCGATGTTGTTCAATGCGGCCGGGCAGCCTCTGGTCTGTCCGATTCTCGCGCGGGAGGCGCATCGCATTCCCAGCCAGCTTATGGCGATGATCGTGTCCTCGGATCCCGGATGGGCCATCGCCGAAGACGACGGTCATGGTGCGTCTCAAACGGTCGTGGGCTATGCACCGGTCAATGGTCTCACCTTACCGGACAATACATGGCACATTTTTGTCAGGCAGCAGCCGGGCGAGAGTTACGCCCCAATCCACGATCAGTTGAGGAACCTGGCGGCCATTGGAGTCATGATGCTGGTGTTGCTCTGGGCGATGGGCCGGTATGTGGCGTTCCGGATCGCACGGCCAATCCAGCTTTTACATGGAGGGATCGAGGCGATTAGCCAGGGCACGTATGATGAGCCAATCAATATCAAGACGGGTGATGAGTTTGAAAATCTGTCCGCTGCCGTCCACCGCATGGCCGATCGATTGAAAGCGTCGAGGGCGGAACTTGAGGGACTGAATCGCGATCTTGCGCGCCGTGTGGAAGAAAAAACGCAGGAGATCACCAAGCACATGCAAAGCCTCGAACTGGCCGAACGGCTCGCGACATTAGGCAAGGTCGCCAGCGGCATCGCCCACGAGATTAATAATCCGTTGGGCATCATTCTCAATCGTATCGAATGCATGGAAGACGATGCGGTTCGATTACCCATGTCCGCGGAACTAACCCGGGACTTGAAAACCATTCGGTCCCACGCCGAACGCATTTCCCGCGTGACCAGAAGCATTTTAACCTTCTCACGGGGCACCGTTTCGGTGCTCAAGCCAGTGGATATGAACGGTGTCGCTCGCAGCTGCCTCGCCATGGCGGGTGAACGCACCTCGGCTCTGGCCGTGCGCCTGGAGTCCCGGCTGGCTACATCGCTGCCGCCCATTCTGGGCGACCGCGCCCGGCTTGAGACGGTCCTGCTCAATCTCATCAATAATGGAATCGATGCGGTCACCGCCCGTAGCGGCGGTGGGCGCGTCACAGTGGAGACCTCCGTCATGGAGATGGAAGGGCAGCCTTGGGTGGAAATTCGGGTGAGGGATAACGGCCCTGGCATCCCGGGCGCCAACATCGATCGCGTGTTCGATCCGTTCTTCAGCACAAAACCGGCCGGTCAGGGCACGGGTCTCGGGTTGTTTCTCACCTACGGCATCGTGGCTGACCATCGAGGACGCATCGAAGTGAAGAATGGCCAAACAGGAGCGGTCTTTACCGTCGTGCTGCCGACGGTCGGACGGTCCATGACTACTGCGAGAGGAGCATCGTGGGAATCGCAGGCAAAATCCTGATTGTGGATGACGAAGAGGATGCATTGGAAAATTGCCGACGGATCCTGAGTCGGGTCCCATACGATTGTATCGGGACGTCAAGTCCGAGCCACGCGATTGCGCTGCTGGAGCGTGAACATCCCGGCCTCGTCTTGACCGATCTGCGTATGCCGAAGATGGATGGGATCGAGGTATTGACCGCTGCGAAGCGGCTCGATCCGGGTGTCCAAGTCGTGCTGGTGACGGCCCATGCGACCATCGAAACCGCCGTCACTTCCATGCGATACGGGGCCTTCGACTACATTACGAAACCGTTCACCAGCGAGGAGCTGATTCAGGTGGTGCGCCGTGCCTTTGCTGGAGAAGCAGGCGGCGACGTACCGCCTCGGGCGGCCACGGCATTGCCGCGTTCGGCTGCATCCACGCCGGACGCCGGCGTGCAGATGGTCGGCAGCAGTCCATTGATGAAAGAGGTGCTTGCGCTCGCCGATCGTGTCGCTCCGACGGATTCCAACGTACTGGTGTACGGGGAGAGCGGCACGGGTAAGGAGATGCTTGCCCGATACCTTCATCAGCGGAGCCGTCGTGCGGCACAACCGTTCATCCCTGTCGATTGCGTATCGCTCAACGACTCATTACTGGAATCAGAACTTTTCGGGCACGAGAAAGGCGCGTTTACGGGAGCACACACCGCCAAACCGGGCCTTTTTGAAATGGCTCATGGCGGGACGGTGTTTCTCGATGAAGTGAGCGGGATGAGTCCGAATCTTCAAGCACGGCTCTTGCGCGTGCTGCAGGAACGCCAGGTGAGACGGGTCGGCGGAACCCGCTTCACGAATGTTGACGTCAGGGTCATCGCCGCCTCCAATCAGAACCTCGAGGACTTATGCAGAAAAGGCACGTTCCGTGACGATCTCTACTATCGCCTGAACGTCATTCCCGTTTCTCTTCCGCCGCTTCGCTCAAGGGACGGCGATATTCTGCTGTTGGCAAACGAATTCGTGACGCGCTTCGTCCATCGGGTCCGCACGGAGAGCGGCGCGATGCCTCTGATCGATCCTTCGGCGGCCGACCTGCTCATGCGGTATGCCTGGCCAGGCAACGTGCGGGAACTGCAGAATGTCATGGAACGCGCGGCGGTGCTGGTCGACGGCCCTACTGTCATGAGCACGCACTTGCCCGATCGGCTGCAGTTCCTCGCCGAGAACGATTCGACCACGCCCGAATCCGGGTCGTTCAAACAGGCGAAGCAGCAGGCCGTTGAAACCTTTGAACGGAACTTCCTCTTGGACCTGTTGAAACGCAATGAAGGACATATGAGTAGGGCGGCGCGTGAAGCCGGCGTCGATCGAAAGACCATCGAGCGGATGGTCAAGAAGCACGGCCTTCGCGGAGCCTTCTAGAGAACCCTCCGGATTTCGCCTTCCCAACCTTCTGTCTCAGAAACCCTGGTGCAATGCGCAAGGGAAGAGTCCACGGGACGGCAAGATGGCGCGGCACAGTGAGGCCTATCCGGGCATTCATTCTTGTATTGTTAGTCGTTGATGAGCGAAGCGAGGATCGAGAGTTTCGTTTCACGCAATAAAGTGCTCATTACTATAGAGAGGGGAGAAAAGAAACTATAATACGTGCATGCTGCTTGATCGACGCTTGATGGGAATTGCTCTCGGCCTGATGGCGGCGTTATCCGTAGTCACACTGCACTCTCAGAGCCACGCAGAAGAATCAACGCTCATTTCTATAGGGCCTCGAATAGGGTTTAGCAGCGTCACTCCTCTTTTGGGAAAACAGCAAAAAGAGAGCTTCCGCTTGTATGATGTGGCGGCCCTGTTTCGGCTCCCGTGGCAATGGCCCTTAGGCCGTGACAGCTGGAATCTCGAGACGGGAGTGATCGTGAGTGCAGGCGTCTTGGAAGGAGCAGGAACTGTCGGCCTGATCGCTACCGTAATTCCAGACCTGATCTTGAGCAGCCCGAACGGAATCATATCTTTCGATGCAGGGGCCGGCGTGGCAGGGTTTTCCAGACATCAGTTCGGGGTCCAAGACTTTGGCGGCCCTGCGCAGATTGTCGCGACCATCGGAATGACATACAGTCCATTTACTCACAGCTATGCAGCATTTCGCCTCCAGCATTTTTCCGATGCGAGTTTGTATGGATCTGACGCTCTTGGTGTCGATATGTACATCTTCGAAGTCGGCTATAAATTCTGAGTACTTCACAAGTGTCCGCAGCGGCTTCAGCCGTCTGATGCTTCGACCGGCAGTCGGCTATGCAGGTAACCTCTGCCCAAGGGGCTGGGTTCTCCAGGCGTTGGTATCAAGCGGCGTTTGATTGGGGGGGATTCACTCCTCTTTGTATCGCCGCGTATAAGTTGGTCATGGCATCGTCTTTTTGTAACACTTCAAATGCGCCGGCCTGCTGCATCGCCGAGACATTGTACGTTTGCGCATCGGCGGAGAATCCCAAAACCGCAACATGCGGATATTGAGTCTTGATGAGCCGAGCGGCGGTAATGCCGTCGACTTTTCTCATGTTGATATCCATCAGGACCACCGCGGGTTGGAACCTTGCCGTGTACGCAATGGCCTCATCGCCATCGCTCGCCTCGCCGACCACTTCGATATTGACATAGTGCTTCAGAATACAGCGGAATGTCTGCCGGACAATAAATTGGTCGTCGACAATGAGCACCCGCACCCTGTTGTCAGACGGCATGATCGTCCTCCGAGAACTACTCTAAGACGCTTTCCCGTTGGGACAGCCTAGGGAACGCACTACTATTGAGAACCTTTTCACCTATGGGAAACGATGTACAGGGTGTAGGCGATCGCTGATAGACACGGACTCCGGCCATATCAAACGGGAATCATAGATGAGCGGCGCGAAGTTCGGAGCGAGGGAGTCGCAGAAAGAGCCGAACAGGGATGTGAGCGGGTAAGGTGATGACCCTGTGGTCGCTTGTTGTTGAAGATGGCTATGAAGCGGTTTTCCTGGCCGTGATGTCCCGGGACACCAAGATGGCTCCTGGTGAAGCTGGATACGCCTTCGTCTCGTACCAATGGTGATCCTTAGGGTAATGAAATTCAAAGCTTAGCTGGACATGGTCTTCAAGCACCTGACGTAGTTCCCGTTCGACAGAACTGCCTTTCAGTTCGGGAAACAATTCCCAAACGGATTTCCCTTTCATGTGTTTCGGGTCAAATCCTAGGCGCTGATAAATATCGGCTGCCGCCTGGTTCATTGCTGCGAAGTGAGCCTGCCCATCGAGTTTGACGACAGCATCATCAATGCCATCGAGAATCGTCATCAAGTCATCCCGTTGAAACGAACTTTTCATAAAGAGCTTACTCACCACGAGAAGCGGAGAAGAGCGAAAGTGTAGTTCCCAACGAAGATAAAAGCAAGTTGTCCACCCCTCTTGTCGCTTTTGCGCAAATATGCGATCGTCCCGTCGTATGGCAAGGCGATTTGCGGGAGTTCGGTAGCGGGGATAGGCAGCTTCAAAGGACTGCGCGAAAGAAAGAAGAAGATCCATGCCATTTTATCTGACCCGA
>WUUC01139986.1_pt1 | contig 20451 bp, 21 predicted proteins | sample 6278441 | NCBI WGS metagenome assembly WUUC01 (sample SAMN13675441, study PRJNA597444) | soil metagenome | isolation source: soil | place: USA: Washington | collected 2017-10
CCGGCAGTTGCAGGCGTCACTCGGTTGTGCCGCCCTCGTGCTCGACATGACGAGAGGGCGGGCGTTTATATTTTCCCACCATGACCCCTCGTTTTAGCGCTTCCCTTCGTCGCGGCATGAATCGTTCCCGTCGCGCCTTCACCCTCCTCGAAATTATGGTCGTTTTGGCGATCATCGGGCTGATCGCCACGCTCGCGATCACCAATCTTACGGGCACTTTCGACGGTGCGAAGAAGGACACCGCCGAGATGTTCGTGAAACAGGTGGTGCAGCTGCCGCTCCAGCAGTACAGCATCCATGTGGGCAGCTATCCTTCGACAGCGGATGGTTTGCAGGCGCTGTTGACCGCGCCGGCCAACAAGGCGGATCGGTGGCGCGGACCGTATGTGAAGGAGACGAGTGGCATCCCGGTCGATCCGTGGAAGCAGCCTTATCAATATCGCTATCCCGGTGTGAAAAATAAGAACGGTTACGACCTTTGGTCGAAAGGCCCGGATGAGCAGGATGGAACTCCTGACGATATCGGTAATTGGGCGGCCACGGCCGAGGCGGCGAAATGATTTTCACGGGCGCGCTCGCGTTGAACCGCGGGTGCGGCTGACGCGGCCATGAATTTTCGCCGGCGCACCGCCTTTACCCTGCTCGAAATTTTGATGGTGCTGGGGCTGCTTGGCCTGATGGGCGGGCTTTTTATTGCGGTGGCGCGGACGTTTACCGATGAGAAGTCGAAGATCCCGGAGGATATTTTCTGGCAGACGGTGGCGCAGTCGCGGAAGCAGGCTTTGCTGACCGGACGGGAAGTGCGCGTCACGTATGCGACTTTCACCCGGGATGAACCTGCGGCTCTGGTCATGCATCAGGACGGCGTCGACGAGCGGTTTCCTTTTACCGGGATGGGCGAAGTAAACATCGATTTTCTTTCCATGGAAAAAGCGCGGTCATCCATTCTGGTGGCGGGGCAGCTCATCGAGACGCAGACGATGCCGGCGATCACGTTTTATGGCGATGGCACCTGTGTGCCGTTTCGCGTGCAAATCCGCGCCGGTGCCAAGCCGCCGCGAGTTGTAGGGATCGATCCTTGGACGTGTGCGCAGGTCCTGATACCCACGGAGCCGCGTCGATGACACGGAAAAAACTCATGCGCCATCGGCGTGCACGATGGGGATTCACGCTGGTCGAGGTGCTGGTGGCCTTGGCGGTTTTCATGATGATGGCGATCGTGCTGGGCGCGTCGTACATCAACATTCTTCACGCGTATGATCTGGCGGGACGCGCGGTGGTGAAGGACGAGGATGTCCGGTTCGCGCGCGCCTCGTTGCTGGCGGAGGCGGATCGCGATGCGGCGGAGCGCGGCGCGCGATTTGACGGCGTGAACGGACGTCAGGTGAATTGGAATGCGACGATCGAGCCGACGACGACGGCGGATTTATTTTTGGTGACGTTTAGCTGTGAAGTCAGCGGGCCGGAGCAACCCAAGCCCGAGACGGTGACGGAAGTTTTTCGGGTGCTGCGGCCGACGTGGTCCGAAGCGGCGGATCGCGACAAGCTGCGTGCTGACGCTAAGAAGCGCATCACGGAGATCCAGCAAACGCTGGCGAACAAACGATGATGCACGCGGGCACATCTGCATCTGTTGACCTGGGATCGCGCGCTGGACGAAAGGGTTTGGGAGTTTTCGTGGGTGCGCGGAGGGCGTTCACATTGCTGGAATTGCTGATCGCGCTGGCGATTGTGGCGCTGGTGCTGGTCTCGATGAACACGTTTGTGTTTTCGATGGGCGAACTGTGGGGGAAGAACAGCGACCTGCGGCTCTTCGAACTGCATGTGCGGAATGTGTCGCGGTTCCTTGAGCGCGAGTTGAATACGGCGGCGCTACCACCGTTTGCGAGCGTGACGGAGCAGGGGATCGCAGTGCAGCAAATCCGCGCGCAGACGGGCATGACGGATAATTATCTGACCTTCGAACTGGCGGAAGGGAGCAGGCTTTGCACGTGGCCGGAGCGCGCGCTGCCGGATGTGGTGTGCGCGCTGGCGGTGCGTGAACGCGAAGGCCTGTTTCTGCTCTGGCATTCACGGCTGGAGAAAAAATTCGCCGACGATGCGCCACGTGAGACGTTGATCACGCCGTTCGTGACGGAGATGACGTACGATTATTACAACGTGGATTTTAAGAACTGGAAAAACGAACGCGCCCTGAAAAAAGAGGCGAATGGCGAGACCGTGGTGCCTCAGCGCATCCGGCTGAAATTCAGTTACGACGGGCGGACACTGGAGTCCGTGATCGGACTGCCGACGGCGAGCCAGGGAGTACCGATGTTATGATGACGGACGCGCGCGAGAATTTTGCCGGAGGAAAAGGCGGGGAGCATGTACGCGTCGCGCGTGTGGGCGGGTGTGTGCAGTCGACGGCCCCCGGGGTGGGGGCGCCCCGCTTGCAACGGAACGGCTCCGTGTTAATCATCGTGCTCGTGACGATGTTGTTCGCGGTTGCGGCGCTGACTTTATTTTTGGAGAAGGCCAGTACCGACCTGATCGCGGAGGCGCGGGTGATCAAGGATGCGCGGTTGCGGACGGAGGCTTATTCGGCGCTGGAGACGACGTTGGCGGTGCTGGTGGATTTTCGTGCGGTGCTCGGCGGGCTGCGGAGTCCGTCGGAAGGGTGGGACGATCCGTTGGGTTTTGCCGGATACGAGCCAGCGCCCGACCGGGAGGTGACGGTGACTTTTGAAGATGAGAGTGGAAAAATCCCGCTGCCGACGGTCGATGCGCAGACGCTCGTGACTCTGTTCAAAGCATGGCAGATGCCGCAGCCGGATGCGGAGAAACTCTCGGATGCTCTTTTAGGCTGGATGAAAAAGGAACACATGCCGACCTCGGTCGCCTCGCCGCGTCCCGAAGATTATGAACGGGGAGATCTTGCTTATCAGCCGCCGGCGCGATCGCTGAGATCGTTTTCCGAACTCGGTGCGATCGAGTATGCACGCGAGGTTTTTTTCGACGAGAAGGGGAACCCGAACGATCTTTACCGGCGCTTTGTGGCGACATTTTCACTGTATCGTTTTCAGCGTCCCAATCTGAATGCAGCCGCGCCCGATGTGTTGCTGGCCTATGGGACGGATGATCCGCAGGTGGCCCAGCGGTTGAACGAATATCGTTCGGGAGAGGGAATGTACCGGGCGAATGGAGCGGGCGTGTTTAAGTCCTCCGGCGATGTGTCGACCGTGCTGGGCGGGCGTTCGACGGCGGCGGAAAAAGTCGGCACGGAGATCAGCGCGTTGCGCGTGATCGTAACGGTGCGTGAAGGGATGAACACCTACAGGCTCGCGGCGTTGCTCGCTCCACCGGGCGGTGCCCAGCCACCTATTGCGGGCGACTTGAATAAGAAAAAGGAGGAGACACAGGAAAGTAACTCCGCGGGCAACGCAGCGCCTGCTCGAAGCACCGCAAGTTCCGGTGGCGGCACAGTCCAAGTGAAAAGCCTGAACTATCCATTTACGCTCTTGGAAATCCGTGAAAACGGTGCGATTCCCACTCCTGACGTTACGACCGCATCCCCTCTGTGAGCACGCCCACGACCGAATCCAAACCCCGCTTTTCCCTGACGGCGCCTCCGCCGAAGATCGTGCTGCTGCCGGATGCGCAATTTTTCACCCGGGTGATCCCGATGGAGAGTGCGACGACGGCGGCCGAGGTCGCGGCGCAAGTGGAGCTGTCGCTCGAAGGACTCGCACCGTTCCCGCTGGCGCAGATGTATCACGGGCATTTTTGGAAAGAGGGCGCGAAGCACGCGCTGGTGTTTGCCGCGTACCGGAAGCGTTTCACCGGAGAACAGACCGATGAGTGGCATGACGCGGAGATTGCGATGCCGGTTTTTTCGGCGGTGCTCGCCGCAAAGGTGGGGCCTGCCACGACGGTGATTTTGAATGCCGAGGACAGTGTGACGGCGGTGCACTGGCGCGCTGCGGATGATGTGCCGGCGACCGTGATAACGCGCCCGTTGCCGCCGGAGGCCGGCGATGCTGCGCGCGCGGCGCTTCGCGACGAATTGATGCGGGCTGTCGGTGAAAGTTTGAAGGTGGAGGAAGTGAATGCTGCGCCTGTGTTCGATGCTGATTCGAATGAAGGCGAACTGGCGTTCAAAGCGGGGGAGCTGGAAACGTCGTTCACACGCGAGCAACTCGATGCGCTCGATGTCCGTGACAAGGACGACCTGATTGCACGCCGCCGTGCGCGTTCGCGGGATTTGTTGTTGTGGAGAATTTTTCTCGGAAGTGCCGCGGCGATCGCCTTCGCCTTACTGCTCGAAGTCGGCTTGGTCGGCGGAAAGTTCTGGCAGAAAAGCCGCGTGGCAGTCGTCGCGCAGCGGGCTCCGGTGGTTGCTGAAATCAACCGCGCCAATGAACTGGCGACGAGCATCGAGGAGCTTTCCACGAACCGGCTGCTGCCGTTCGAAATGATCGATCTGGTGAAAGCGAAACGGCCGGACTCGGTGGTGTTCACCCGGATCACCACGCTCGCGGATACACTTTATACGCTCGATGTGTGGGGGCAGGCAGGTATTTCCAGCGACGTCCTTGCCTATCAGACGGCTCTGAACGGATTGCCCGAGTGCCAGCAGGTGGAAGTCGTCGAGCAGGGAACGATCAGCGGACGTACGACGTTCCGGTTCAAAGTCACGTTCAAGCCCGAGTCGGTGAAAGCAGGGGGACAATCATGAAAGCCTTTTTTCTAAGCCGTTTGCTGCGCGAGAAAGTTTTGCTGGTGGCGCTGATCGTCGGCGTAGCGGCGATGTGGCTGTCGGCCGTGGGAAAGCGGGCGGGCAAATTCTGGCGCGAGGCGAAAAACACTTCCTACGAACTGAAAACCCAGGAAGTGGCGCTCGGTAACAAAGACGAAATCGAGGCGCGCTCGCATGCGGCGATCGCGCAGCTGGAGCCGTCGCGCACCTACGATCCGGTGCGGTTGCAATCGGAGATCAGCACGATTGCCAACGCTGCCGGGCTGGGCTCGAAGGCGAGCATCAGCGGATCCCCGAGCAAGAAGGCGGGCCAGTTCGCCGTCCACACCGTGCTGGTGCAAATCCGGAACGCGGACTACGCGGAGCTGACGAAGTTTTATACGGAGCTGCAGAAACGTTCGCCGTACATCGGCATCGTGCAGTTCGATGTGACGGCGAGCGGGAATGGAACGTCGCTCACGCAGGCGGTGCGCGTCTCGTCGATGCAGTTCTAAGCGCGGTCGGAGGCGGACGACGGGTCACGGACAACTCGTGACTCACGGGCGTGCGCTGCTCAGCGGTTGAACGAAGCGCTGAGTTGGAAGACGGCACTGACGATGGCGAAGGCGAGGAAGCCGACGAACGTGAAGACGCCGAGTAATACGCCGCTCGCCACGATCTTGGTGAAGGTGGTGAGTTGGGCGGACACCCGCTTTTGATAGGTCGCGGAAATTTTCTTAAGACTGGGGACGATGTTGCCGGTGTTTTCGCCGATGGCCATCTGGTCGAGGACGAGCGGGGGAAAGCAGTCGGTGCGTGTAAGTGCGCGGGAGAGATTTTCGCCTTCGAGCACGCGATCGGTAGCTTCGTTGAAGGAGCGGCGGTGGACGACGTTGCCGATCTGGCGCTCGGTCATTTTGAGCGCTTCGGCGGTCGTGATGCCGTTTTCGAGGAGGACGGAAAGCGTCTGGCTAAAGGCGAGGACCGTCTGGCTGATGGCGAACTGCCCTGCGAGCGGGAGCTTGAGGATCCACGAGTCGGTTGCTTCGCGTCCAGGCGCGGTCAGGCGCCAGCGCCAGAAAGTGATCGCGCCGAAGGCGAGCGCGCCGACCACGAAGATGCCGTAGTGGAGTGCGAAGTCGGAGAAGCCGATGAGGATTTTGGTCGAGAGCGGGAGTTTGCCGCCGAGCGAGGTAAGGAGGCCTTGCAGACGGGGCAGAAGGAAAAAGAGGAAAAATAGGATCACGCCGCAGGCGACGAAGAGCATGAACACCGGATACGCCATCGAGGCGAGGAACTGACGGCGCAGTTCCTGTTGTTCGCGGAGGTGGACGATCAGACGGTTGAGGACATCGTGGAGGCTGCCGGTGGCTTCGCCGGCCTGGATGAGGTTGATCGTGGCGCTGTCGAATACCTCGGGAAAATCGCCCATCGCGCGGGAAAGCGTGGCGCCTTCGCTGAGGCGTTCCCACAGGCCGGCGCAGAGAGCCTTGAGCTTCGGCTCTTGGAGGCGTTGCGAAAGGAGGCGGAGGCCCTCGCCGGCGGAAAGTCCGCTGGAGACGAGGTCTTCGAGGGCTTCGAGAAAAGGAAGGCGCTCGGTGCGGGCGAGTTTTTGCGCGGCGCCGGAGCGCGATGCGGGCTTGGGGTTGCGGACGGCGGTTTCACCGCGATTGGAGGACGCCGTTTTTTTCGCGGCCGGGCGACTGGTCGATGATTCGTCGACGCGGATCGGTTGGAGCCCGCGCGCGGAGAGGAGGCGGAGAGCGTCCTTGCGGCTGGATGCCTCGATCGTGTCGGCGACGGACTGGCCGGAGCGGTTGCGTGCGGTGTAGGCGAAGCGGGGCATGGCGGACGATCAGGTAAACGCCGGGGAGTTTATTTTGCGCCCGCCTGGCGCAAGATTCCTACAATTTCGGAATGGCCGGCTTGGGTAGCGGCTTTGAGCGGGCTTTGGCCGAGATTATCGGCGTTTACGTTCACTTTTGCGCGTACGAGAAGTACGACGATGTCTCGGTAGCCATTGCGGCAGGCGACGTGAAGCGCCGTATTGTATCCGATGGCGGTATTTGGGGTGAAGCCGCGGGCGAGGAGGAACTCTACGGCTTCGGTCTTGGCGACGACATCGAGATTCTCGTGAGCAATAACCCGGAAAAGTCCTGTGGCAGATTCGCCTTCCTCTTTCATGTTTGGCATGCCGCCGGCCAAAATGGCTTCTTTGAGTGTGGCGATGTCGCCTGACGAGGCGGCGGTAAGCGCGATGTTTCCGTATTCGGCGCGCTCTTTCAGAGAAGGCTTCGCGGTGATCGGGATCTGCGCGATGGGAGTATTCAGATGTGCGACTAAGTCTGCAGGCAGCGATTCCTGGCCGGTTCTTTCGGCGGTGTCAGGAGGGAGTACCTCCCAGCGCGCGTTGTCGAATGGGAGAATATTTCCAACAACGAACCCGCTGTCTTTAAACGTGCCGGAGATTTTGATTTTGGTGCCAGGTGTTAATTCTGCGGCCGCGATGGTGAGCTTTGTTTGAAACGAGCCGAGGGTCGTTGATACATTGCCTGAGCGAACGTCATCCAGGTGATCTACGATTGCGACATGAACGTCCCCATAGGGGGAGTTGGAGACGCTTATTACGTAACCGACGAATTCGAGTCGCTTGTTGGCCCAAGTCTGGCGGGCTTTGACGCCGTTTTCCCGGTAGGAGTCGCGAATGCTGTGCAAGCTAGTCACCGACGTCGCAGTGAGGCCGCTCAATTTTTTGAGTTTTGAGCCGAATCCCTCCGCGTAAAGGGAAGCTGAAGAGCTAAGGATCAGCAAAGCAAGGAACGTTCGAAGGAGCATCATGAAGAAGGGTAGTGAACGAACGGACGGGGGAATTACTTCTCGGTCACGGTGATGACGCGGAGGACTTCTTCGAGGGTCGTGTGGCCGGCCTGGACTTTTTCCCAACCGGAAACCTGGAGAGGACGCATGCCGTGTTTGCGCGCGCACTGCGTGAGCGTGCGGGTGCTTTCGCGTTTGATGACGAGGTCGTGGAGTTCGTCGTTGGGCTTGAGAATTTCGAAGATGCCGATGCGGCCGCGATAGCCGGTGCCGCGGCACCGGTCGCAGCCGACGGGGTGTTTGAGGGCTTCGATGAGATCGGCCTCGGCGGGGTCGATGCCGAGGACGGCGAGCGTGTCGCGGAGTTTGAGTTTGTTGACGGGCTCGGGCTTGGAGCAGTCGGGGCAGAGGCGGCGGACGAGGCGCTGGGCGATGACCAGTTCGATCGCGGAGGTGACGAGGAAGGGTTCGATGCCCATGTCGATAAGACGCGTGAGCGCTCCGGGGGCGTCGTTGGTGTGGAGCGTGGAGAAAACCAAGTGCCCGGTGAGCGAGGCGCGGATGGCGATCTCGGCGGTGTCTTTGTCACGGATTTCGCCGACCATGATGACGTCAGGATCTTGACGGAGAACGTGGCGAAGCGCGCTGGCGAAGGTGAGGCCGATCTCGGAGCGGACCTGCATCTGGTTCACGCCGGGGACTTCGTACTCGATGGGGTCTTCGATCGTGATGATGCGCAGATCGGGCGAGTTGATCTTGCGAAGAAAGGCGTTGAGCGAGGTGGATTTACCCGAGCCAGTGGGGCCGGTGACGAGGATGATGCCGTGCGGGTAATCGAGGATGTGATTGATCTGGTCCTGCTCGTGACGGCTCATGCCGAGGCGGTCCATTGTGTAGGCTTCCTTCTTTTGATTGAGAAGACGCAGCGAGATGGATTCGGCGTAGATCGTGGGGACGGTGGAGACGCGGATGTCGAGGACGGTGGCGCCGGCGCGGAAGTTGATGCGGCCGTCTTGAGGAAGGCGTTTTTCGGAGATGTTCATCTTCGCCATGATTTTGAGGCGGGAGATGATGGCGTCTTGGAAGCGTAGCAGATTATCCGGTACGGGAACGGCGACGAGGAGACCATCTACGCGGTAGCGGATTTGGAGGCGGCCTTCCTGGGGTTCGAAATGGATGTCGGTCGCCTCGTCGGCGACGGCCTGGCTGATGACGTCGGTGACGAAGCGGACGACGGCAGCTTCTTCGTCAACGTCCTCGGCCTGTTGGGCGGCTTCGGGGGCAATGTAGCCGTCGTCGGAGTCTTCGAGGGAGCCGGAGCCGACACCGAAGTGTTGAAGAATGAGTTGGTGAATTTTTTCGGCGACACCGAGATGCCAGACGATGGGGCGCGGGGTGAAGGTACGGATCCAATCCACCATGATCGCGTCGGGCGGCCAGGCAGTGGCGAGGTGGAGGGGGGCGGTGTTGGTGGGCGCGGCGTCCGGTTCCGTCGTGGCTGAACGCGGATCACTGTTTAGCGCAGGCGCGGCTTTGAAGAGGATGGGAACGAGCTGGTAGTCGTGGACGAGGCGGGCGGGCAGGAGGCTGAGCGAGGGGCCGTCGGCCTCGAGGTTGTGCGCGGTGTCGAGGCCGGCGGCGGAGGCGAGGGCGTTAAGCGTATCCGGTTCGGACGCACTGAGGGCGGCAGCGAGGAGTTTAACGCGCTGGCCGCGCGAGGCCTCGAAGATGGGTTGACGCTGCTCGTCGGAGAGGCGGTCGGCGAGCGAAGCGGGGAGGGTGGAGTCGGGCAGGGTGCCGAGCATGGCGGGTGGGGCGCGGATGCGGCGGTTTACTTCTTACGGTTGCGGACCGGTCCGTCTTTGGCGGGGGTCTTGTCGTCGTTGATCGTCCCGATGGGAGACAGGGTCTTTTTCACGGCATCGCGATTGGGCATCAGCTCGATCTGGCGCATGGCCTGGATGTTATCGGCGGGAGTGTTGGTGAGGACCGTGGGACGAAGAAAGAAGACCAGTTCGGTGCGATCTTCGCGGCGACTGCGATTTCCGAGCAGATCACCCAGGATCGGAATTGGGCCGAGGCGGCTGGTTTCTCTACTGTTTGCGCGGCTTTGCATTCCGCCGAGTACCAAGATTTCGCCGGATTTTGCGGTGATGAATGACTCAGTCGTGCGCTTGCCGATGATGGGTTGTTGATTGCCGTCCAATGTGACGGTTCCGCTTACACTGCTGATCTCTTGTTTGATTTCGAGTTGGACGCTGCCGTCGTAGCCGATGAGTGGCTTGACAGTGATTTTCGTACCGATTTCCAGCTGGGTCACACTGGAGGATCGGCTGAGTCCATCGGTGGAACTCGTCGGGGCGCTGGTGATTCCCGAGACAACGGGACGGGTCTCACCGACAAATATAATACCCTCCTTATTATGCATCGTGCTGATGCTCGGGACCGACAGGATCGTGTTGTTGTTTTTTCGGGGAGTTGAGTTGAGCTGAATAATCCCGGTCAGATCCCAGTTGTCATTAAACGTCGCGTAACCGGTGAGGCCGGGATTGTTCGGATCGGTTGAGTCTGAACCACCGACACCGATGCCGGCTGCAGACGCGTTGAAGCCTATTAATTTACCGTTTTGCACATTGAGGCCGAGTGAACTAATGCCGGAGCTGGCGGCGTCGCTCAGGACAACTTCGGCGATGACGACCTCGATGCGAACTTGGGGCAGGACGATGTCGATTTTTTCAATCAACTGTTTGATCAGCCGCATGTCGTCGAGGGTGCCGGAGGCGACGATGGCGTTGCTACGAACATCGGGCTGAAGGTTCACGAGCGAGCTGAACTCATTGCTCGGTGCTCCGACGTCAATGAGTGAACCGGCGGGCGCGGGTGGTGTGTCGGGCGTGGCGGGCGCAGCGGGGGGGCGTCCAGTTTGGTTGGGACGAGTGGCTGCTTTGCCGCTTGCTTGGCTCGCGCGGGTTTGGCCGGTGATCAGAGACGTGAGGAGGCTCGAGACTTCGGTGGCGTCAGCGTGTTTTAGCGGGATGACTTCGTTGCGCGTGTTGGGATCGGATTTGACGTCGAGCTTGGCGATGAGTTCGTCGAAGAGCGGGAACTGGCGCGGGTCGCCAAAGAGGATGATTTGATTGGTGCGGTCGTCGGCGTGGTAGGAGGTGGCTGAGCCGATCTGCGTCTGCATCGGTTGGAGGAAGACGCGGAGCTGGTTGACGATGTCGCTGGCTTTCGCGCCGTTGGTCAGGGTGTAGAATTTTGCCTGCATGCCTGACGCCGTGGGGCTATCGGTTTTAGCGATGATCTGCTCGATACGCTGGAGGGTAGAGATCGAGTCGGTGATGAGGACGGCGTTGGACTTTTCGAAGATGACCGGAGGGCTGCCGCTGCTGGGGTTGAGTAGGTTGCTGATTTGGGGAACGAATTCGCCGGCGCGCAGAAAATACAGTGAGAAAAGTTTGGCGGCGATCTGGCCGCTGGGTGGCAGCGTGAGTGTGGACTCCTCCAGAAGTGCGGGGACTTCGATGCGGGCGTTGCCGAGAGGGACGACCTTCAGGAATCTCGAACCGAGGGGAACTAGCGCGAGTTGATTCATCGTGAGAACGGTCTCGATCGCTTGGAGCAGTTCGCCCTTCGTCGGGGTGGCCTTGAAGACGATGGCGAGATCGGGATTGGGGAGGCCTTGCGAGGTAAGGACGATGCGGCCGGTGAGCTTTTCAACGATGGGAAGCAGGAGCTTTAGGGGGAGCGTGGGGGCCTCGATCGGCCCATCCCACAGGTCGGTGGGATCCCCGGCGGGGACGAGTCGCGGGGTGGTGGCGGGTGATGCGATGGCTTCTTCTGTGGACGCGCTCGGGGGCGTGGAGACAGGGCTGGGCTGCGCGTTCGAAGTGAGGGCGGCGCCGGCCAGGCCGGAAAGCAACCACAGGCGGAAGGGACGCGGGGTCATGCGGATTGGATAAAAGGGTCTGGGCAGAATCGAATGGTATCCGCCGGGAGATGAATGAGAGAGATGGAATCGGGGTTGTAAACGGCGATATGCGCCACGATGACGTAAACTAGGCGCAGGGTTATGACGCCGACGCGTGGCGCAGGTTGCCGGGATTTGTCGCTTGCCGGTAATTACGGCGGCTCCAAACCTCGGCTTTCACGATGCCGAACAGCTTTGGAAAAAATTTCACCATCAGCACCTGGGGCGAAAGTCATGGCGCCGGCGTCGGTGTGGTCATCGATGGTTGCCCGCCGAATTTGCCGATCGCGGCAGAAGAAATCCAATTCGAGCTCGACCGGCGTCGCCCCGGACAAAGCGATATCGTGACACCGCGTAAGGAAGAGGATCGCGTGGAAATCATCTCGGGGGTTTTCGAGGGGAAAACCACAGGCACGCCCATCGCGATGCTGGTGCGCAACGCCGATCATCGGTCGAGCGCGTATTCTGAGATGAAGGACAAGTTTCGCCCCTCGCACGCGGATTTCACCTATCAATCGAAGTTCGGCATCCGCGATCATGCGGGCGGCGGGCGCAGCTCGGCACGCGAGACGATCGGGCGCGTGGCGGCGGGGGCGATTGCCAGAAAAATTCTGGCGCTGGCCGCGGGCGTGGAGATCCGGGCGTTCATCACGCGTATTCACGACATCGCGGCGCCAGAGAGCGCGTTGGCGAATTTCCCGACTCTGGCTGAGGTGGAGGCGACGGCGATTCGTTGTCCGCATGCGCAAACGGCGGCGAAAATGATCGCGCGCATCAAGGCGGTGCGCGCCGACGGCGATTCGGTGGGCGGCGTGATTCGCTGCCGCGTGCGCGGAATACCGGCGGGGTTGGGTGAGCCGGTTTTCGATCGGCTGGAAGCGGATCTTGCGAAGGCGATGCTGTCGTTGCCGGCGACGAAAGGTTTTGAGGTGGGCAGCGGCTTTGGCGGCACGCTCATGAAGGGCTCGGAGCACAACGACCTCTTCGAAGTGCGCGATGGTCGCACGCGCACGGCGACTAATCGCTCAGGCGGGATTCAAGGCGGGATCAGCAATGGCGAGGAGATTTTCTTCAACGTGGGCTTCAAACCGACGGCGACGATTTTGCAGCTGCAGAAGACGGTGGATGTTCAGGGCAACGAGACGGAGTTGATGGGCAAAGGACGTCACGATCCGTGCGTCGTCCCGCGCGCGGTGCCGATCGTGGAAGCGATGGCGGCGCTGGTGCTCGTCGATCACTGGATGCGGCAGAAAGCGCAGAATGGGACGTTTCGGTTTTGAGTGAGGAGCCATGGATGGCCGACAGGGGCGGGGAGGAGCGGATTCGCGGGCGAGGGCTTGGTGAAACGCAAAAAAGGCGAAGACGCTAAGCACGGGCGCAAAGTGCGGGCGGCGGGAAAAGGGTTTAAGAAGGATTCGGCCGGAGAACCCGAATAGTTGAGGGAGTGGTGATGCCAGGGCCGCAACTGCGATGTTTTTGACGCGGTTCGCCGCTCGATGATGACGAAGGCCGTTCCGAAGAAGCCGCTGGCGCTTTTGCGTTCTTTGGGTTCTTTCGCGGCGAAATGAACGACGCCGCGAAACCGCTCGTGTATGTGATCCTCGGTCCTTCCGGCTCTGGCCGGCGGGAGATTCTGGCCGATTTGATCGGCGATGGGCTCGATACGGATGAGCGTGCCGTCGTGTTGCTGGCCGAGGGCGAACCGGCCGACGAGCGCGACGCTACGCTCGGCAAAGTGGTGCGCTGGCGCTGGCTCGGCGAAGGCGGAATCGAGGTCCCGGAGGGCGCGGCCGAAGGCGCGACGCATGTCTTTTTTGTGACCGATGGGCGCGGTAATCCGGTGGATCAACTGGAGGCGTTCAAGTTATGGCAGGAATCGAGCGGTGCAGAAATGGCGCGCGTTTTCACGGTCGTCGATTGCCAGCTCGCCGAGAAAAACAAGGCGCTCATCGCGTGGTACGAGGCGTGCATCCATTTTTCGGATGTGGTGCTGCTCACCAAGCGCGAGGGCGTGGCGAATAAGTGGATGTCGGACTTCCAGGCGATTTTTAAGGACAAGTTTTATCCGGCGCTTTTCGAATTGGTGAAGGGCGGGCGCGTGAAGAATCCGCCGTTGCTGCTGGAGCCGGAGCCGCGGCGCATGTCGCACCTGTTCGATGAGCCGGACTGGGTTGTCGATGGCGTCGATGCCGAAGAGATGGTGGAGACGGGTGAAGGCGACGAAGACGAGGGCACGAAGCTCAACGAAGAGGTCGAAGTCACTCAGGCCGTGGATCCATATATGGAGCGGCGTCTGGGTGGGCGGCGTGTGATCGAGATTCCGGACGTGGCGAAGTTTTTGGGGTGAGGATGAGCGTACTGGTCTGTTCGTGCAGCTGAGAGTGGGCGCCGCGCCGGCTGTTGTTCGGTGGTTTGGTTAATCGCAAAGACGCGAAGACGCTAAGGTCGGAGCGAAGAGCTGGGCGTCTGAGCACCCGAAATGGTGCGCCAAGTACACAACTGCGCATCGCGAAAGTAGAGCGGCCCGGACTTCTTTGCGTTCGTTCTTCGCGCCTTTGCGCTTCAACAAAAGCCGCTCGAACGGGCGGTGCGATTTGCTGAAAAAAAAAGTCCGCGCGGGCGAACCAGCGCGGACTTGATGAGAGAGCTGAAGCGGAGCTTTATTTCGCGGCTGCGACGGCGGCGGCGAAGGCTTTGGCTTTCGCGGTGATGGCGGCCCAGTTTTTTTCTTTGAGCGCTTTCGCATCGACGAGGGAACTGCCTGCCGCGGCGGCGAAGGCGCCGGCTTTGAGGAATTCGCCGACGTTATTTTCGTTCACGCCGCCGGTGGGCACGAAATCGATCTGGGGGAACGGTGCCTTGACGGATTTGATGTAGCCGGGCCCGAAGAATTCGGCGGGGAAAATCTTGATGGCGTCGGAACCCGCTTCCCATGCGCGGAGGATTTCGGTGGGAGTGAAGGCGCCGCTGAAAACGGGAATGCTGTAGCGTTTGCAGATCTCGATGACGTCCGGCCGAGTGGCGGGAGTCACAATGAATTTCGCGCCGGCGAGGATGCCGGCCCGCGCGGTTTCGGCATCGAGGACTGTACCCAGACCAAAGATGAAATCGGGTAGCTCGGTGGTGGCCTTTTCGAGCACGCGGATCGCGCCGGGCGTGGTCATCGTCAGCTCGATGCTGGTGAGGCCGCCCTCGGCGAGGGCCTTGGCGCAATCGAGGAGACCATCGGGGCCGTCGGCGCGGATGAGCGCGACGACCTTTTCGGATTTAATCTTGGAGAGAACGGCGTCTTTTTTCATGGGGGATGGCGTTTGTAGGCACCGGGAAGGCGGCGGGGAAACTTTTTTTGCGATGGACCGGTGAGGAGGATCCGGAAAGCCACGCTTGGCGTCGGATAAAACTTGGTGCAAACCGAGCATTGCTCGTTCGATGACCACCACTCCGACTCATCCAGTGTCCGTAACCGGTCTCCGCCCGTGGCGTTGCCGCGACCGTGTGGTCGAGCTCGGAGGCGCGCCGGTGATCATGGGTATTTTGAATGTGACTGCGGATTCGTTTTTCGATGGCGGGCAGCATGCTCTTCGGGAAAACGCGCTCGCGCAGGCCAAGCGGATGGTCGCGGAAGGCGCGGCGATCATCGACGTGGGCGGTCAATCGACGCGGCCCGGCTTTGTGGAAATCTCCGTGGACGAAGAAATCGCACGCGTGGTGCCGGTGATCGAGCAAATCGTGCGCGAAGTGGGCGCGGTGGTGTCCATCGACACTTACAAGCCGGCGGTGGCGCGAGCGGCATTGGAGGCGGGCGCTCATGTGCTGAACGATATTCACGGCCTGCAGGGCGCGCCCGAAATGGCTCGCCTGGCGGCGAACTTTAACGCGGGGGTCGTCGCGATGCATCACGACGAGAGGTTTCGCGATTATGTCCGACGGCCGGGTGACACGGCGCACGGGATCGCAGTCGTAGATCCGATCGGCCGCATGAAAACCTGGCTCTCGCGCTCGCTTGAAGTCGCGGCCGCGGCAGGCGTGTCGACGGATCGCGTGGTGCTCGACCCCGGTATCGGCTTTTTCAAGACGCAGGAGCAGAACCTGGAAATCATAGGGCGGCTCGGCGCGTTGTGCGAACTCGGTTGCCCGCTCTTACTGGGCGCGTCGCGAAAATCGTTCATCGGACGCGTCCTCGATGGCCAGGCCGTGGAAGACCGGATCGAAGGCACGCTCGCGGCGACGACGCTCGCTGTCTGGCAGGGGGTCCAGATCGTGCGCGTACACGATGTGGCGGCAAATGTCCGCGCGGCGCGTATGGCGCAAGCAATCCGGGCACAATCGTCGCATCCCTTTCACTCGGCATGAACGCGCGCATCCACCTTCGGAACATGGCTTTTTATGGCTACCACGGCCATCTGACGGCGGAGAACGCGTTGGGTCAGCGTTTTCAAATCGATCTGTCGCTCACGACGGATATCGCGAAGGCGACGAAGACCGATGATCTGGGCGATACCGTGGATTATGTGAATATCTACGCGATGTGCCGCGAGGTCGTCGAAGGCGCCCACGTGAAGCTCCTCGAAACGCTGGCGGGGCGGATCATGGACCGAGTGCTGGCGGATTTTTCGAGTGTGCAGAAAGTCGAGATCACGATTCGCAAACCATCGGTTCCGCTGCCGGGCGTGCTCGATCATGTGGCGCTAGAAACCAGCAAATCGCGTGAGTGATGTTTTCATTGGCCTCGGCGGAAATCTCGGCGACCGCGAGGCGCTGCTGGCGGAGGCGTTGCGCAAGCTCGATACGACGCCGGGCATCACAGTGGCGGCGGTGTCGTCACTCTATGAGACGAAGCCGGTTGGCCTGACCGCGCAGCCGGATTTTTTGAATCTTGTCGTCAAGCTGCAGACGAATCTCCCGCCTTACGCACTGCTCAATACTTGTCTGCGCATCGAAATGGAACTGGGCCGGGAGCGTCGCGAGCGCTGGGGGCCGCGCACGGTCGATCTCGATGTGCTCTGGTGTGAAGGCGTGGCGCAGGCGGATGAAAAACTCACGCTTCCTCACCCACGGATGCACGAGCGGGCGTTCGTACTCGTGCCGCTGGCGGAGCTGGCACCGAAGTTAAAACTCGACGGAGTGCCGGTGGCGGAATTGGTGGGCGCCTTGGGCGGGGAAACTTTGGGCGTGCGAAAAAAGGGCGCGTTGTTCTGGCGCGACGCGAAGAAGGCCTGATGCATACGCGGGAACTCGTGATCGAGGGCGGTATGGCGGCGCTCTTCCTGGCGACGGCTGCGAAGCCACACGCGTTTTTCCTGGAGAGTTCATTACCGGCGGGCGGACTCGGTCGGTATTCGTTTGTCGGGTTCACGCCATTCCTGGTATTTCGCGTAGAGAAAGGCGGGAGTGCGAAAATTCATTGGGCGGACGGCCGCGTGGAATCATGTCCGGGCGAACCGCTGGAGGAGTTGCGGATGTTGCACCGAAAATTCTCTGTGGAGAAGACGCGGGAAACGAAATCGACCGGCCGCGGGGATGAGGCTGGCGCAGCGGATGGCTTGCCGTTTGCCGGAGGAGCTGTGGGATTTTTTTCGTACGAGTTCGGGCTGCGATTCGAACACCTCACGCGTAGCAGCACCGACGACCTGGCGGTGCCGGAGGCGGAGTGGGGATTTTATGACGGCGTTGTCGCTTGCGATGAGGCGAGTGGGTGCATTTTTGCCGCGACGGCTCGGGTAGATGCGGCAGACGCGCAACGCGTGCTCGATCGCATTGAAGCGAGCGTGCGGGAGGCGGTTGCTGAAGTTAAAACGAGTAAGCGCGAGGGTGGCCGGTTCGTGTGGCCGAAGGCGGACGTGCGTGCGAATTTCACGTCGGACGGCTACGCGCGCGCGGTCAAACGCGTGAAGGACTATATCCGCTCGGGAGATGTTTATCAGATTAATCTCAGCCAGCGTTTCGAAACGCCGCTGCCGTGCGCGCCGGCGGAACTTTATCGGAAGTTGCGGGCGCAAAGCCCAGCGCCGTACGGGTGCTTTTTAAATTTTGGAAACGTGCAAGTGGCGGGGATTTCGCCGGAACGTTTTTTGCACATCGACGGTGATCGCGTATCCACGCGGCCGATCAAGGGAACGCGTGCGCGCGGTCTGGAGGCAACCGAAGACGAGAAGTTGCGCTCGGAGTTGGCGGGGAGCGCGAAGGACCGGGCGGAGTTGTTGATGATCGTCGACCTCGAGCGCAACGATCTGGGTCGCGTGTGTGTGCCGGGCTCAGTGCGCGTGGCCGACTTGTATGCGATCGAGGCGCATCCCACGGTGTGGCATCAGGTGGCGGAGGTGTCGGGCCAGCTGGAAAAGGGCCGTGACCTCTTCGACTGCATTCGCGCGGCGTTCCCCGGCGGTTCGATCACCGGGGCGCCGAAGATCCGGGCGATGCAAATCATCGACGAGCTGGAGCCGCACCGTCGTCACCTTTATACAGGCGCGATGGGGTATCTTGGTTTCGATGGGCGCGCGGAACTGAATATCGCGATCCGCACGATTACCTGTACGGGCGGGCGGGCCTACTTCCATGCGGGCGGTGGTGTGGTTTGGGACTCCGATCCGGAGTCTGAATACGAAGAAACGCTCGCGAAAGCAAAAGCGTTGCGCGCGGCTTTGGAAATGCCTGTCGCCGATGCCGGGCTGGAGGCGGGGAAATCATGATTTTGCTGAACGGAAAGTTGTTAAATGCAGCCGCCGCGGCGATATCGCCGTTCGGGGAGGGCTTTCAGTTCGGGGTGGGTGTGTTCACCACAGTGCGCGTTCAGGCGGGGCGGGCGGAGTTTCTTAAGGAACACATCGAACGGCTGGTGCGGGACGCCCGGGCGCTGGGATTGCTGGCCGCGTCAGAGCCGTCGGTTTTATCGGAACGTTGCGCGGCTTGCATCGCGGTGAATCGCCTAGACTCCGGAGGAATCAAGATCGTGTGGTTCGCCGACACCGACGGAAGTACCGGAGAAGTTATTTCGCAGCGTCCGCATAGCTACGGCCCGGAGTTGGCGAAGCGAGGTTTTCGTTTGATGACGCGGCCCTGTGTGTCGCGAGCTAGTCGCGAGCTCTCGCGGTATAAAACGCTGAACTACCTCGACCATCTTCATGCGAAGCGAGCCGCAGTTGCGGCGGGTTTTGACGACGCCCTTTGGGTGGATGAACGCGGTGTCGTGCTCGAAAGCGCGACCGCCAACCTCTTTGCCGTGATCGATGGCCGGATTTTCACGCCGGATGAAAAGGCGGGGTTGTTGCCGGGGGTTGCGCGACGCGTGGTGCTTGAGCTGGCGACGGATGGATTTGAGCGAACGCAAGTGACAACGCTGACGCGGGAGCGGTTGGCCGATGCGACAGAGGTTTTCGTCACCAACTCGTTGATCGGCGTGATGCCTGTTCGCAGTTGGGATAAGCGAAATTATAGTGTGACCGATAATCCGGTCACGCGCGCAGTGGCCACCGCGTTTGCGCGGGTTGCGAGCCGATAACTCGCGTCCTCTTCGCTCGGAATTCTCGATTAAGGTGTTTGCTCATTTGCTGAGGCTGGCGGACTCTCGTGTGTGTTGAATCGTTCCCCTCGAGCTAGTTGGTCACAAAAAGAACATGACGAAAATTAAAGACGTTGAGTGGGATCGCACGCTCTGCGCAGTGATTGGATTCATGCAAACTCCGCACGGCGAGATCGACATCCTGCGCTGGCTGCGAGAACGAGAAAGTCAGTTGGACGATCACAGCCCGAACCACGTGATCGCAGCGCTCAAGAAGTCGCCGATCGACGAAGCCTTTTTTGGACGGCAGCTGCGAGTCACGCTCGGCCTGATCGCGGAGAATGTCAGGCGGCCAGCGTTGTAAAATGCAGCCGTGGGACGGAGGCCGTTGTTCTTTGGCGACAGCGCGGTGAATGACGAACGCTCTCCGGAATTCTTGAGGCTAATTTTTTGGGAGCATAATTTCTACGCGGTTTTTACGGTTGGTGCGTAAAGGACGGATTAAAAAAATGGAGCGAGCCAATCGCCTTGCCGCTCCCGTTCGCCGCCGCCGCTAATAGGGGATGAAGAATTCAGCTCTTCGCGTTTTCCTATGCTCGCTCGCGGCTGGTGTCTGCGCCGCGGCCCCACTTACCGAAGAACCGTTGCCCGAACTACGCCTGGGTTCGGGGAAGACGCTTAAACTCGCGCTCGCGCGTAGTTATTCGGCCAACACGGTCTTAGTGAAGCACGCTGAGGGCGCGACGGCGGTGCGCTACGACGAGTTTCCCGTTGAGCTTCAGGCTGCGCTCGCGCCGCACCGTTTGGCTGCGGATAAAGAAGTGCCCACCGAAAAGGTCGCGCTCGCAAAAGTAAGTTATGATTTTCCATCCCCACCGGCAATCGAGCCGCAATTCGGTGAAGAATCCGTGCTGTCGGGACAGGTGTTTGTAGTCACCTCCGACGCCGTCAACGTGAAGCTTGGTGGAGTGAAAGTTTCTATTTATAGCAGGGAAGATTATCGAAAGCAGGCGGCTTGGTATTTTGCTCATCCGTGGGAGGCATCTCGGATGCACACTCGAAACGCCGAGTTGCTGGCGAAGGCGGGCGACAACTCTGGTGCCGTGCGGCAATTCGAAGCGGCCACAGAATCGGCAGTGATTGGATGGATGCTTGTGACATCCGCGCAGTTCAGCACCACGACCGATGCGGATGGGCGCTTCACACTTAAACACTGCGTGCCTCCACCGTACTTCGTGGTGGCGCACGCGTCGCGTGTAGTTGAAGGCGAGACGGAAAATTACCGCTGGGCTGTGCTCTCGAGTCTGATCGATGAGCCGATGAACTTGCTGCTGTTTAACGAAAATATGGAATGAGGCCACCAGGCGGCGGCGAGTTAACAGGACGCGTCACTCCGTAAGTACCCGCTCGGTCGCGCTGGGCTTCGGTGATGTCTTTGGCGCCGCA
>WUUC01133245.1_pt1 | contig 20444 bp, 15 predicted proteins | sample 6278441 | NCBI WGS metagenome assembly WUUC01 (sample SAMN13675441, study PRJNA597444) | soil metagenome | isolation source: soil | place: USA: Washington | collected 2017-10
GCACGAGCACGTGGTCGTACTTGATCGGGGCCTTGCCGGAGTTGCGGTTCATCTCGTCGACCACCGTGCGCATCATGTGATCGTCGCGTAGGACGTTGCCGTGTCCGCCCGGGTCGGTCACGAGCACCATGCCCATGGCGTTGCGCACGGCGAGCTCGGTGTGTCGGCGCAACACCCCTTCGCGCGCGTAGATGTCACCGATGCGACGCGTCATGTGCGCCTGCGCCGCCTCGTGCCCCTGGGTGGCCAGGACATCGTGCAGATTCGGCTCCCCATTGGTGAGCACCTCACCGCGCTTGGCCGCGTAGCCAGCCTTCACCGAGGGTAGCGGAGCCTGGCGGGAGTAGAGCGGCACCTTGCGACCCGCCAGATGCACGGCGTAGGTGCCTTGAGGCAGCTTCTCCACGCGCGTGACGAGTCCATCCTTGGGCGCCACGGCCGCATCCTCACGACCACGCTTGGCCGCGTTGAACAGCCGTTGCACGTCCTCGAAGTCCTGCACCGTGTGTTTGGAGAGACTGACGATGCCGCCACCATGGGTCTGCTTGAGCATCAGCTGCGCAGCACGCTCACCAAGCGCCTGGGCCGAGACGAGCCCGGCGTTCTCGCCGATCTGCCAGTGTGCGCCGCTTGGGTGGATGCCCATGCACTTGGAGCACACGCCTTGCGGCATGCGGCACTTGAGCGGGCTTCGCACCACCAGCTTGCCGATGCCCTCCTTGGTGGCCAGGGTCTGCATCTCGGGCGTAACGATCGTACCCGGCGAAAAGGTCGCTTTGCCGATCTTGGTCGGAATGGCCAGGTGCCGATCGATCACGTCGCGGTCACGTACAGACAGCCCGATGCCTTGCGCAGTGCCACAATCGTTGGCGGTGATCGGCTGATCGATGGTGGCGCGCACCAACAGCTTACTCATGTAGCCAGGCTCGCGGACCGCATCGACCTTCTGGATCACGCCGCGCCGCGCGCCGCTTGCTTGCACGAAGTAGCCGCCGACGTCGATGCCTTCCGAGAAGCTTGTGGTGATCGGCACGCGGCCAGGCTGTCCACGGTGATCTTCGACCAGCATGGGAGCCATCACGAGGCCCTGGAACTGCTCGCGCTTGGCTTTGATCCCCGACACGGCCATGTCCGAGATGTTCGTCGGGTTCTTGCTGTAGTGCTGCCCGTAGGCCTCGTGGATCTTCTTGGTCGCGTCGAGCCACACCTCAGTGGTCTGCTCGCCCTTGCCGCCGCGGTTGAGCGCGTCGACCTTCTTCTGCGCGCTGCGCACGATGGCATTGCGCTCGGTCGTAAGCGGCTGCAGGTCCTTGAGCGACACGGTGTGGCCGCTCTCGTAAGCCATCTGAAAGCCGAGGCGACTGAGGTTGTCGGCGAGCTCGACGAAGTGCTTTGGCTGGTTCTTGGCAACATCCTTGAGCAGCTTGCCCTGGTAGCCGCGATCGAACGGCTTGTTCAGGTTCGTCAGGATGTCCTTCTTGTAGGCCTCGGGTACGACGTGCGCGATGCGTAGGCGGCCCAGCGTGGTGTCACCGATCCCTTTGACGTGCATCACGGAGTCGAGGTCGATCTTGTTCGATGTGAAGGCCTTCTCAGCCTCTTCCTTCGAAGCGAACACCGCGGTGCTCTTCTTGCGATTGAGCGTCGTGCGGTACAGCGACAGCGCGGCTTCGTTGGCAGGCGAGTAGAGCACGTCGCCGCTGCTCTCCGAGATCGTGCGCTGCGAGGGCACCACGCGCTTCACCTCCTCGATCGCCTTGGGGTGCAGCGGCACGTAGAGGCTCACGGTGTCGCCGTCGATGTCTCCGCCGATGGGAGGAAGTACTAGCGGGCTGACCTTGATCGCCTCTGAATCGATGAGCTTGATGTTCTGCCCAACCAAGCCGTACTGGTGCAGCACAGGGTCACGCTTCATCAGCACAGGGCGGTGCTTCACTTCCTCAGCGAGCGCAGCGTACGCAAGAGGATCGCGCCGGCTGACGAGCAGGTGCGCCTCGCGCGAGTTCTTGCCCATGCGAATGAGACGCGCGACCACCATGGGGCGCATCAGCTCGACGGCAAGCTTGCGAGGCACGCCGAGCTCGTCGACGCTCAGCGTGGGATCGCCCACGATCGTGGCGCGTGCAGTGTAGTCCTGCTTCTTGCTGATCAACTTATCTTGGAAGAAGCCGTCCTTGGGATGCTCACCTGCGATCATGTGGATGATGCCAGGTAGCTTCTTACTGCGGTCCTCTTTGGTGCCGCGCATGTCGAGATCGAGTGCCTTCTTTCCCTTGGGCGTGGTGCCGAACAAGTTGTTCAGCTCTTGGTAAAGTCCGGCGCGCGTGTCGAGCGTGGAGTTCCAAGGAACACCGGCCTTGTCGCTGCGCTCGAGGCTTGCGTTGACCGAGCCCAGGCGCCGGTAGAGCTGGTTGAGCGGGCTCGTGCGGAACGTGCCATCGGGCATGGTGGCCGCCGGTCGATACACGGGCGGGATCACAGGCACCGCCTTGATCATCCACGCATCCTTTGGATGACGATCCAGTTCCTTGAGCACACGCAGCGCCTTGAACTGCTCGTTGGCCTTGTTGAGTTGCGAGCCGCGCACCTTGGGATCGGCGAGTTGATCGCGTGCCTTCTTGAGCTCTGCGTCGACGTTGAGCGCCTTGAGCTGCTTCTGAAAGGCCTTGGGTCCGGTGAGCCCATTGAGCTCTTTCTTGCCGGCCAAGATCTCGGGGATGTCTTCCTCGCGGATGCCGAGGGCGTGCGCGATGGGCTTGGCGTAGATCGGGTGCGGCATCGCCTCGGCGAGCTCGATGTGGCTCCAGTGCTTGCCGCCAGCGCCGGCTCCGCCCGTGATGGTGGGGTCGAACAGGCCGCCCGGCTCCGGGCGGTCGTCCTTGGCGCGCAGGCCGCGGGTCGGATCCTTGAGAGCACCGCGACTGAGCGCGCGCGTCTCGGCGTCGCTGCGCGGGATGATGCGCACGCTCGTGGCCGTCTTCTCGAGGTTGACGCCCATGCCTTGCAGCATTGCCTCGAAGCGCTTGTAGGCGAAGGGCACCTGGGGCGGCGGCAGGAGCTTGCCGTTCATCAGCTCGCCCCAGACCTCGCGCGCCTGCGGCTCGTCCGACTTGAGCGTCTGCATCTCGCGGAGGTTGTCGTGCAGGCCCGATGCGAGCGCGGCCGAGATGCCCAGCGAGCCCAGGCTCTGCGCGCCCGTGTGACCGCCTCCTCGAGGGATCTTGGTGTCCGCGTCGTAGTGCAGCTTGGGCGCCTCGGATTGGGTCAGCACGGGCCCGCCGCTGCGCACGTGGGTCTTCTTGTCGATCTGATGCTCGAGCTGATAGACGTAGTGGGGCCCCGCCATGACCTCGCCGAGGCGGCGGCCACTCTTCGGGTCGTACAGCGTGTCGGTATCCTTGAGGCCGTGCTGCTTGAGCTCCCCCTCGATCTTCTTGAGGTAGTTCACGCCGCCCTGGAAGTTCTTCACCACGTAGGGCTTGCCGGTCTTTTCGGCGATGCGACCCGCCGCAGTCTCGAGAATCTGCCCCGGGTTGTTGCGGCCCGGCACGCCCACCGGTGCGAGCAGCATGTCCATGGGCTTGCCCTTCTCGTTCACGGGCATCTCATGGTCGGGCAAGATCTGCGCGACGATGCCCTTGGCCGAGTGTCTGGTCGACAGCTTGGAGCCGACCTGCGCGGGCTCGAGCGTGCGCACGTGCACCGTGGTCGTACGCCCCACGCGGTGCACGGATACGACCTCGCCCTCGTAGTTCGAGTCCCACACGACCGATGCGTTCGTGTACGGGTTACGCAGCTTCTGGCCGAGCCGCTGCTGCGAGTCGGCTGTGATGCCCGTGGGCGTCTTGACCGCGTTGAGCGCGAGAATGAGCGGGTCACCGGGTTTGACGCGCGTGCCGACCTTGACCGTGCCCGTGTCGTCGATCTTGTTGAGCCGGTCGGGCGTGAACACGCCGGCCTTGCGATCGAGGAAGGCCTTCTTGTCGATGATCGTAGTGTCGGCTGCGTAGATGGCGGGCTTGTGAAGGTGTTGCGAGGCGAGCTTCTTGGCGGCGGTCTCGCTGATGACGATGCCGTCCTCGTGGTTGAAGCCGTTGCTCAGGTAGGCCACGCGCAGGTTGGTGCCGAGCGCGAGCACGCCGTCCCTGGTGAAGTTATTGTCCGCGAGCGTCTGACCGCGCTTCACGGTTTGGCCGACGTGCACGAGCGGCGTGGAATGCAGCATGCCCTTCTGATCGTTGGTCGGATAGTGATCGTAGAGCTGGACCGTGTGTGACTTGCCCTGTCGGTCTTGAATCGTCACGTCGCCCTTGGTGACGCGCGTGACCTTGCCACCCTCAGGGGCGTTGTGAGACAGGAAGGTGTTGCCGATCAACTCTTCGAAGCTCTTGCCGGGACGCGCCTCGACGCACACAAGCGGCGCTTCACGACCGACGATGGAGATGGCTTGCGCCATGTGTCGCGCGCTCATCGTGGTGCGGCCTGCGCTGTCGTTCTGCATGAACGGCACGAGGTTGGTCTCGAGCGCGAACACCTGCGAGGTGCTTGGCATCACGTAGTCGGCCCGATGCCACTTCACGTCGTCGCGCAGCTCGCCTTTGCCGTCGATGCTGCGAAAGCGCTCGATGCGCGGGGACGGCTTGTCGTTCTTCCAGGTCACCTGGTCGGGCAGCACGATGATCTTGGTCGCCGCGGTGGCGGCATCGACGTCCTCGTACGCCTTCGTACGCAGGTTGTAGAGACGCGCCATGGGCCGCCGATCGCTGGCAGGGCGCACACCGAACGCGAGGTGTGTCGTGACGCCGGGGTTGCTCTCGGGCGTGAACACAGGATCGAGAAACCCAAGGTGGCTTGGATCGATCGCCGTGTTGCTGCTGTTGAGCATGTAGGAGTTCTTGATGCCGCCCGGCCCCATGATGGTGGTCGCACTTCGGTCGGCGATCATCGCGATCGGGTTGGTCTGCTTGCTGACCGAGGCGAGCGACGTGCTCGTGAAAGGAAAGAACATCGGCTTACGCAGGAGGTCGGGCGTCACGATGTCGCGCAGGGCGGACTCATCCCCGGCGCGCACGCGGTCCACCACCGTCGACTTGCGAAACGCGCTCTGCACCTTGAGCGTGATGTCGTTCGAGCTGCGGGCGAGCCGCTCGACCATGTGGTCTTTGGCCGTCCAGAGTTCCTTGTAGCGAAGGCTGTCGATCGGATCGGGCTCGGTGCGCTTGGCGGCTACGTCGATCAGCTTGCGACTTGCGGCGAGCAGCATGGCGCCGTTGACGGTGGAGGAGCGCACGCCGAGGTTCTGGTGAGCGATCTCGGGGTCTAGCTGCGTCGTGCTGAGCAGCTCGGGGATGGCGGCCTTGAAGTCGGTGCCGTGGTCGGCTGCGCTGCCCTTCCAGGCCTCGTACATGGACTGCAGGTCCTTGTCCTTGGCCTTCTTCTTGGTCTCGTGGAAGGCCTCGGCGCCCCATGCCGCAATCATTTGATCGTCGGTGACGCCGGTCGCTTGCAAGACGGAGTAGAGCGGGATCTTGCGGCCGGCAATCTTCATGAAGAGGTTGCCGCGCTCCTCCTGCTGCAGGTCGAACGACTTTCCCTTGGCGAGCTGAAACTGAGCCTCGTATTCGCCAGCGCGCTCGGTGGCTTTGACGTACGCGCCTGGCCGCAATCGCCACTGGTTCATCAGTGACATCTCTTGTCCGTCGATGATCCAGGAGCCGTGGCGCGTCATCTTCGGGATGTCGGTGATGCGCTGCGTGCGGCGCACAAGCGTCTTGCCGGTTTGAAGGTCCACCACCTCCACGACGCCGTTCACCTGGGCAGACCAGGACTTTCCTTCGATGCGGCGCTTGTGCTGTTCCTTGATGTCCTCAACGCCGAGCTTGTCGATGGTGGTGACATCGCTAACGCGCACTTCGAACCGACCCGCTTTGTCGCGGATCGGAAACGTCTTTGTGATCTGCTCCTCGAGCGCTGTCTTGAGCTCCGCAAACTGGACACTCGGATCCCCGACCGGCGCTTGGACCTCGTCTGCCATGAGGCAGAGTATCACGGTCGAACAGACTCGAAGAAGCCCTGCGGAAGCTGTGTAAAACAGGCATCGACGCAGCCTATAAGAATGCGGAGATCAGATGCCTGAATACCGCGACAGCCTCCAGCGATTCGACGACGCCATTCAAGACGCGCTTCGCGGCGCCAACAGCAGACCTGATGACAAGAAACGTGAGAATAGCCATGTGGGCCGTGATCAAAGGACTGATGATCGGCCTACTGGTCGCACTGGGAAGTAAGGCATATCGGGGCAAGCGCTGAACCACAAGGAAGAGCAATGCAACGACAGTCGATAGCGGCGGCACAGGTCGCCATGGAGAACGACGAGACGACGCCTGGTTGCCCGGCGTGTGGTGCAGAGCACGTCGGAGTGCTGACACCCTGCTACTTGCTTGCGCGAGGAAACTACGTCTTCAGCCCCGAGCTCGGCTGTGAGGTCTTCGTCCTCGCACCGGACGCGGGCATCACCAGCTTCGTGCTGCCCAATGGGATGATCGCCTTCGTCGTGGACGTGCAGAAGAAAAGCAAAGCAACGATGATCATGCACGAGGACTGCGTGGACATGGCGCTCGAGCGCTACGACGACATGGAAGACCCCGACGAGGAAGACGACGACTACCAGTGGCCCTCATTCTGAAACTGTTGATCGCTTAGAAAGGAGATTCCGATGGTATCTTTTGGTTACCGCGCCTGTCAGGCGCTTGTTCAAGCTGAAGTCTCGATGCAGCTCAAGCGCGCTGAGCTCGAGGAGGAAGAGGTCCTCAACATCCCGATCATCCTGGGCGGTGTGGGTCTCGGCAAGACGTCGATCGCTCGCTACATCGCAAGTCAGCTCGCCTACCGCTTGATCAAGATCAACTGCGGTGAGTGCGGCGATCCCACGGACATCTCGGGGCTACCGGTACCCTGGCGCATCAAAGACGAGCAGGGGCAAGAGCCGCACATGGAGTGGGTGCTCAACCGCGCGATGCATATTGCGTGCACCGAAGCGGTCGTCTTGTTCTTCGATGACATCGACAAAGCCCCCGCGCTGGTCGAGGGTGCCCTGCTGAGTGTGTTCGGCGAGCGCACGGCGCGAGATCGCAAGCTGCACCCGGGCACTGTCGTTCTCGCAGCTGGAAACCGCGTGGAGGACGACGCGTTGGCGCGACGGCTGTCCGAGTCTCTGCGCACACGCGGAACCGTCATCAACCTCGAGCCTCGGCTCGCCGACTTCGCTTCCTATGCGAAGAAGACGACCAATCGAGTGCACCCGGCTGTACTCGGCTTCCTCAGCTATCGACCAGCGCTGCTTCACAAGCACGACCCGGATGCCGATCGCTTCCCGACCCCGCGCAGCTGGGTTGAGGCGAGCTCCTACCTGTTCGAGTACGACGAGGACGCTGACCTCGCCAAGGACAAGAGCAACAGCGCTTGGAAGACCTGCATCGCGCTCAAGTGCGGGGAGGCGGCGAGCAACGAGTTCTACGCGTGGTGGTCCATCTGCAGCAAGATCAACGTCAAGAAGCTGCTGCTTACGGGCGAGATCGAGCACAACCTCTCGGCGGCAGAGGACCTTGCGATCGTTGACTACGCAGCAGTCTTCGCTGTCGCGCAGGAGCTCAACGGCAAGAACGGCCCCAAGCGCGAGTACGTGGGCTTGGCCAAGTACCTGCAAGACCTGCACGCGGAGCATCGCGTGGCGCTTCTCACACAGCTCACGGCAAGCGCGCGCAAGCGAATCGCGGACCTGCTGCCGAGCACAGCCGATATCATCATGTCAGCCATCGTTCCCGTGGAGGGCTGATGCTCGATCTCAGCGATGCCAAGGACAAGGAGGCGGCGCAAAAGGTCCGAGACTGCGTGATCGACCTGCTGTTTCAGTCTCCACTCTTTGGCCTGACTGTTCTGGGGTCCGCCATCCGCGTGAAAGAAAACGCCGCGATCAAGACGATGCAAACGGACGGGCGCTCCATCTGGTACTCGCCTGCGTGGGTACTCAGAAAGCCACGACCGTCGATCATGTTCGACATCCTGCATGAGGCTCTGCACGTCTTCGGCAACCACCCTGCGCGCAGAGGCGAGCGGGACCCCAAGGCCTGGGGCTACGCGGTCGACGTGCGCGTCGCCCATGACGCACTTCGCATCTGCCGCGCACGGGGGCCGTGGGAGCTCGATGCCGACCACATCCCAGCGCTGGCTTGGGCCAAGGACCTCTCGGCCGAGGAGATCTACGAGCGTCTGCGCAAAGACCCCGAGCGGGTACCCAAGGACTTCGAGTCCGACATCAAGGATTGCGAGGAGACGCCTGAGCAGGAGCAGGAGTTCAAGCGCAAGCTCGTTCAGGACCTTTCACAGGCGCAGATCGCCGAGGAGCAGGGCAGCAAGGGCCCGATCGCAGAGACCTACGGCAGCGCAATCTGGGAACGCCTGCAGGAGCTCAAGCGCTGCGAGGTGCCCTGGCACGTGCTGCTGCAGGGGAGACTCTGCGCGGCCATGGGGCACGAGCTCGCGACCTGGGTGCCGCCAAACCGGCGCTGGTTTCCAGAGATCGCGCTGCCATCACGCAAGGGCAGCCAGGAGGACGAGCTGCTGCTCGGCGTAGACGTCTCGGGCTCGATCACCGATGACGACCTCGCGCGCTTTCGCGCCTGCATCATGCCGGCCGCACGCCGCGCCAAGAAGACCACCGTGGTCACCTTCGATGCGGAAGTTCGCGAGACGATCACCACCACCCGACCGGAGAACATCCTTCGAAACCTGCGCTTCAAATCCGGCAGCCACAGCCATACCGACGTTCGAGGGGTGTTTCACGAAGTCGACAAGCGAAGACCGAGCGCGGTGGCGATCATCACGGACGGCTACATCACTCTTCCGGAGAAGCCCTACCCTCGAACGCATTGGATCCTCAAGCCCAGCGGGGTCCTGCTCCCTTGGGGCAAGAACTACCGCCTGCATCACTCCTGGTAGCCCATGAGCAAGTACGACGTCGCGCAGCTGGAGCCGATCTCCCGAACCATCTTCGAATACGAGAAGGAGCGCTTCTACGGTACGCCGAGCCAGGCGACGTACGCGGCCGAGACCCTCGTTACGGGAGAGCCCTCCGCACAGCTCTCTTGGTCACTGAACGTCAAACTCGGCACGCTTCCCGTCGATCTGAAGAGAAAGGACTCCGACGGGCATCACCTCGATTACGTCTGCGCGTTTGCGGCACACCCGGAGATTCGCGATCAGTTCCTGGAGCGCCTACGAAAAGACATTGCCGAGGAGGACGACAGCGGGTTCAGCGGCACGCTGTTTCACCCGGCGCGCGCGACCCCTGGACCCACGACGCTCGAGCTGCGCCTCGACCGCGGACGTACACGCTTGTTCCATCCGTACCATGCAGCCTGGTACACGCCTCGCGCGCTGGTGAAGCTGGCAACCGAGCAGCTGACTTACCGCTACAGCGCCGGCACCTTCTTGGCGCAGGTGGGAGCCGCGCTCGAGCGCAGCGGTCAATCCAGTGAGGTTCTGAGCGAGGTGGCGACCAAAGCCGTCGTGCGCGAGCTCGACAACCGCGCCAAGGCAAGCACGGACTTCGGGGCGCTTGCTGGCGCAGCCGTGCTCGCCGACCAAGCCGTGCTCGAAGACAAACTCATGCACCTCGGAGGTGTGTATCAGAACCTGTGCCTCGCCTTGCGCAGATCCAAACCTGAGACGATGGTCGCAGGTCTTCGAGCAGCGGCGAGCTACAAGCGGCTCGAGATCCTCTCGTACATGGGGCGCGCGCCCACCCTGGAGGAGCTCCTTCGAAGCAACGTCAAAGGCACGGGCAACGTGTGGCGCTTGATGCCGTGGGAGATCTTCGGCCCACTCGTGCAAGAGCACGGCGCAAAGCTGCGCGCCGCACTCATGAAGAGGACCGAGCTCTCGTTTGACGAACTGCGGCAGTGCCTGGTGGATCACGACAAGCGTCTACCCAGAAAGGTGGCCGCCCCCAGAACCGACGTGTCCGCGAAGGAGACGCTGAGCGAGTGGTCACGGTTTGCAGACGGCCTGCAGCGCTACTTCCCCGCAACGCGCGTGCGCGCCGTTCTCAACGACCTCTTTCCGGTGGACGTCGCGAAGCTCATCGCTTTCCGCCACATCACTGATCGATCAGACCTAGGGACTTACGTCGATCACATCTTGCCCGACGCTGCGCGCCACGCGCTCGCTGCCTTCGAGACGCCCATGGCGTGGGGAGGGCGCTCCGCCTACGAGGTTCCCTGAGCTGCAAAAGACCGCTGTGATCCACCTATAAGTACGTGGAGGGCATGGATGCCCCGCCCACTACTAAGGATCGATCCAAAATGTCTGTCACCAACAACAACACGATAGGCTCGACACCTGCGGATCAGCCCCTGCAGGTGCCCTTCCCCCTCACGCTCGAGGAGTTCCAGAGAGCGCTGGACCTCTCCGATCAGACCTTCAAGCTACGGCTGGCTGAGTTCACTCAGCGGCTGGAGAAGCTGGAGGCGCAACGCCCGCGCGAGCGTCCGCTCGCAGAGCTCATCCCGGATGAGCGACGCGTGCAGTACGACCAGATTCAGGAGAAGCTGAAGGTTGCGCTGCAGCACGCGCGGGACACGAACGATGCGACCGCTGCGCGCAAGGCGCTGATCGCTTCGGCGGAGGAGGTTCACAAGATCTCCAACGTGCCTCAAGATGCGCGCGCCATCGTGCACGTCGAGAAGCGCTACCTCATCCTCGGCGGCCTGGGCGTGGCCGCGCTGGGTGCGGGTGCTGCGGTCGGCGTGGCGGCGGTGGCGGGCAACCGTCAGCTGCGGAAGGCAGGAGTCACACGCCAGGACTTGCGCAACTGGCTCGACAACCCGCTCGAGAAGCACATGAAGAAGTAGGGAAGCAGCTCGGGGGCGGTACACCCTCGGGCTGTTTCTTTTGCCTGCTACACGCCGCCTGCACGGCGCGGAGGCAGCACCTCGGGCTGTGGGCGCATATCGACCCCTGGCTGCCCGCCCTGGGCGCCTTGAGCCGGCGCCTGGCCGTTCTCGTTCTCGGGCATCCCAGGCAGCCCAGCGCCCTCCTGCTGCTGCACCATCTGCTCGAGCTCGGGCAGCGAGCCCCGCAGCTGCTGGAGGTAGGCCGCGCGCCGCTCTGGAGGCATCCCCTTGAGCGCCCCAGCCAGGGCGGCGGACACGGCATCGAGTGTCATGCCTGGCGAGTGGCCGAGGTCGGCTCCCTGTGTGACCTCGAAGGGCGAGCGCCGGGCCACCGCGTCACGCTGCATCGCGGCGTTCCCTGCGCCCTGCGCCTGCGCTTGGTATTTCGCCTGAATGACCATCGCCTGGCCCTGAATCTCCGCCATCATCTCGGCCTTCTTCTTGGACGCCTCGCTCTTGATGATCAACTCGGCCATACGCAGCTGCGTCTCGTCCTCGACCTTGAGGTCGACTTGGCTGAGCAACGTGGTGTCGGAGATCAAGTCACGCTCGTTCATCTGCGTGAAGAGCTGCGTGCGCTGCACGTCGTCCGCCATGCGGAACGCCTTGAATCTTGCGTCGGGCGTGGGCCAGTTCAGGAACGAGCCGAAGTGCTTGAGCACCCAGTGCACCATGCGCAGGTGGCCGTGCATGTTGCTCATGAAGAAGTTCTCGAGCATGCGCATGTTCACGCTCGAGCCAGCGTACGTGCCGTTGCCGAACACGAGGTCGACCGGAAAGCCCATGCCGATGCAGATGTGCTCGGCCATCGACTGGATCTCGGGCATCAGGAGCAGGGACTTGCCGTGCTCGCCGATCGTCTGGTGTCCGAGCGGAAAGGGCAGGATGCCGTAGTAGCTGGGGTCCATGCGCTGGCGCGCGAGCTCGCGGCGAATGTGATCGCGCCAGTCTGCAAGCGACGTCGAGGTGAAGGGATCGGCGCCGGACGTTGCGGGCTGCGGGAACAGGAAGACCTGCGGCACGAGGTGCGTGACGAGGACAGCCTCCTGGGCCTTCTTCATCACCTGCATGAAGAAAGCGTCCTTCAGGACCGGCATCATCAGCGGGATGCCCCAGCGATTCATGCCGGAGAGGCCGGGCCTGCGCATGTGAAAGACCGCGTTCGAGTCGAACACGAGCGTCTTCATCGACTTCACGGCCTCGAGGATGGCCTGCGGCGTGGTCGCGACCAGGTCTTTGCGGCCGAGCGTCACGCCGTTCTTGAACTCGGCGCTGAAGTCGAGCGTGTAGTCGGTCCTGCCGGTGGCCTCGTTGTAGAACGTGTTCACCAGCTCGGGGTTCCAGCGAACGATCGACATGTCGCCAAGGCGCGGATAGTAGTCGTCGCGCACGGCGGCGTAGTCGGTCTGACCGCACTTCGGGCAGGAGAGCCAGAAGCCCTGTGCGCTGTAGCGCCACTGCTTTCGACTCTGCAGCGCGTTGTGATCGCTGTTGCAGAGCTTGCACTTGAGCACCTTGGTGAACGGCAAGCTCGGCGAGATGAACGCGTTGCCGTACACGAAGTACTCGAGGTTCACCTCGAACTGATGAACGCGGTAGTTCAACACGCCGTTGAGAAGTTCGTCCCAACGATCCTTCACCGGGCGATCCTTGTGACTCAGGATCAAATCGGTGACAGGATACTCGCTGGCCTTGGTGATGATCGCGTTGATGACGCCGTGGGTCAGGTGGTAGTGGCGGCAGAACGCAAAGAGGCCTTTGATCGTCGGCGGCGTGTACGTGCTGGCGAGGTCGAAGAAGGGATTGCTGAAGGCCTGGTACTTGCGCCCCAACGTGTCGGTGCGATTGCCAGACTGGTTGAGGGCTTGGGAGGCCCTCGGGACTCCCTGAGCCATGGAACCGAACATGCTCACGGGGACTCTCTTTCAAGCATTGAGGAGCGCACCAGCGGCTGGGTCTGCTTGGACCTCGCGCCAAGGCGACGAAGACCTGCATCCACCGCGGTGCCGGCGACCATTTGAGGGATCATGGGCAGCCCGCCCAAGGCGGCGCCCGTGGCGAGGTTGACCCCGTAGTTGCGGACCTTCTGACCCGTCGAGAGCCCGCCCGTTGCGCGCTCGTCGCCCTTCATGATGCCCGGCAGTGCGAGCGCGGTCGGCACGCCTACGGAGCCGATCAGACCGCCAGGGCCGTCGACCATGCTGCGGCCCATTGCGCGCAGAGCAAGGCCGCGCTTGTTCTTGTCGGTCAGCGCGCGCGCCATGCCGGGCAGGTTCGTCACGCCGGCGTCGGCCAGCACTTGGCTGCGTGCACCCTCGGTGCGCTCGGCGAGCATGGAGGCTTGGCCCTGCTGCTCGATGCGCGCTCGAGCGGTAGGCGTGCGGGCGTGCGCGAGCTCGTCCTTCATGCGCTTTTCGAGCAGCCCGGCTTTGCGCGCTGAGGTCGCGTTGCCTGCCATGCCGATCGCGTCGTGATTGCCTGCGCCGGTGAGGCCGTGCACCTGACGACGACCAAAGTTTGCAAGCCCTTCCCCCATGCGCTTGGCGGTGCCTGTGACGGTCTGCGCAGCGCTCAGCGGCGTGCTGCTAAGCAGCCGCGTGTCACGCATCCCGCGGCCGAGCGCGCCTGCTGCGCCACCCAGGGCAGCGCCGCGCAACGCCCCAGACGCCATGCCGCGAAGCCGACTGTCGCCTTCAGCAGGCGTGCGTAGCCCGCCGGCGGCCGCGCCGACGCCTGCGCCCATCATCGCGGTGCGTGCGGGCGATGCTGTCAGAAACCTCGCGGCTGCTATCCCTGGATTCATCTGGGGTCTCCGCGCTCGAGCACGAGCAAAAGGCTATCACTTCGCAAGCCCGCGCATCTGCGCAAGAAGCTGCTTACGAACGCGCTGCGCATGGTCCCAGTGAAGCGCGACGTCGTACACGAGGTTGCCTGCAGCGCTCTCGGGTAGGCCGTCCACGGTGCGCTCGAGCGGCAGCGCGCGGCGCGGCTTCCACAGCGCGATGCACTCGTCGCGCAGCGCCGCATAGTGATAGGGAACCTTGTGCAGCGTGGTCGCTCCACACGAGATGCACTTCTGATCGTTGTTGTCCTCGAACAACGCCTGACACGTCGAGCACTCGAGCTGGGGCTCCTCCAGAGCGCGCGTTGCAAAGGCGAGCGACTCCGGAGCCCAGACGTGCCCTTCGTGCCGCAGCGCTGCGGCGACGAACTTGTCGACCTCGACGGTGGTCTGCCGCTTCGGATCGCAGATGGCCATCACATCGGCGCAGACGAACAGATGACCGAGCTCGGGCTGCTCGAGGAACACGAAGTTGGGCGGCAGTCCCGCGAGTGCGCGCGCCATCCAGTGAAACACGTTCCACTGACGCCACGGGCTCGGCGAGCTCAAGATCACCTGTACGGCCATGATCTTCGCGAAGCTCGCGCCGCTGACCTGCAGGTTGTCGCGCATCATCGTGACGCGCAGCACCTCAGGCGCCCACTCCAGGGCTTCGGGCCCGTAGCGGTCGAGCACCATCATGGCGAGCACGAGGGGATGGGCCTCGGGGTCTTTGAACAGGAGCGATGGCTCCGTGATGCTGGCGACCTTATCCGAGCCCCACTCCGACGCGAAGCTCGCGCAGCGCTCCGCGAGGCTGGCTGTCGTGGACTCGTGGTACTCGAGCGGCTCCTGCTCTTCCATGGCCTGCTGCCCAAGGGCAATCGGCCAGGCGTGCATTTTGTCGAGGTCCATCTCAGATCCAGCGGAACGCTTCACCGTTGGCAAGACGAGCCACGATGATCTTCTTGGCATCGGGCAGCTTCTCGAAGGCCGCGATCGGGTCGTCGACGAACTTCTGCGACCAATCCTTCTCGATCACCTTGTCGAGGTCGGGCACCAGCTTGGTGTAGCTGCGTAAGATCTCCTCGGTGACGTAACAGCCCTTGCCGACCCACGAATAGATCGGCCGCTCCGGAGCACCAAACACCGCGCTGAGCGGGTCTTTCATGCCCGTGACGGGCCGCCCGTAGCCGTTGTCGATGCCGGTGTCCTCGTCGGCCATCTTCAGCATGTCGTACATGACGATCGGAGGCGTCTCGTCGAGGTGCTCGAGCAGGACCTCGTAGGCGGCCTCCTTGCCCGTCCCCTCGAGCGCGCTGATGCGGCCCTTGAGCTCGTTGACGATGTGCGGGCCGTACTCGTTGCCGGCGAGCTTGCTCAGCGTTGCACTGACCGGCACGCCGAGCTCCTCGGCGCGTGTGGCCACACTCTGGGCGAACACGCGACGATCATCGAGTGTGAAGTCGCGACCGTACTGGCTGAAGTAGTCGCTGGCGCGCTTGACCTGCTCCGGTGTGTCGATCGGGTAAAGGCGCTGGTGCGGCATCGCAAAGTGCTGCGCCTCCTTCACCGTGGCCTTGGGCTGCTCGAAGTGCAGCTCGCCGGCGGGCTGCCAGCTGGCCACCTTGGGGGCGCTGGCAAACCGACGCTGCGGTGTCTTGGCTCGTGGGTCGCTCGCGAGCGCGCCCTGCGCCCCTGCCTCGGTGCCAATCAGGTTGGCGCTCTTGTCGATCAGGTGTTTGGGATCTGCGAAGGGATTCGGGTAGCCGTCGCCGTAGTCGGCGTACAGGTCCTCGGTCGACTTCTCGCCTTCGCCGCGCAGGAACCTGTCGAGCGCACGGCATGCTTCATCTGCATCACCGTTGGTGATGTTCACGGGCCGCTGTGCCTGCTTCACGCCGCTCATCTGGGCCGCCCGAAGCGCGACGTCGCTCTCCATGTTCTTGGCGCGCGAGCTACGCAGCTTACCGGGCACGCTCATCGCAGTCAGGCCGGTATTGAGCGCGGCGCCCATGAACGCGACCTTGGTCAGCGCAACAGGCGGCGGCGTCTGATACCAGCCACATGCACTGATCAAGTTCATGGCAACTTTGGTGCGCGTGTCCTCGGGGAGCGTGGCGCCGAGCTCGAGGAAGTACAGGATGCTTGTCGCCAGGTGCGCCGGGTCGTGCATCGCGTACTTGCGGAGCTTCTCTCCACCGTAGTGGCCGACGAGCGCAAACAATCGATCGGGCACTTGCGCCAAAACCTCAGGTTCCTGAGGCTGAAACGACGCCAGCTTGTCCGGCAACCTGCCGTCCACGCGTCCCAGATGATTACGCAAAACTGCTGCGGACGGGTCGTCGTACAGGTCGAGGATGGGCAATGACATGGCCCATCTTACTTCTTCGCGGAAGAGAGGGTCAACAGCACCCACCGCGTGCAAAAAGCCAGGAGCACAGGCCTATCAGTCTGTGGGTAGGGAGTTTGATCAAAAGGAGAAACGATGCAGCAGACTGGAGACCAAGAACCGTCACCGATCCCCGGCAAGATGATGAACTGCGGGGACTTCGGAACGTTCGAGCCGAGCACCAGTACGTCGATCTCGAAAGCGCTGTGCCACGGGGGTCGCTACTTCGGTGACGTCTACCTGCCCTGCCCTGTGCGGGCGGAATGCAGGAACGCAGCGATCGAACAAAAGAACAAGAGACTGCCGGTGGTGAACAGCGCGCCGGCCGCCCCGGAGCCCGAGCGGCGATTCACCAACCCGTTCGCGGGACAGATGCTGCGCATGCCGGACTACCGAACACAGCCGACGCAGCTGCCGCAAGCAAGAGCCGTCGATCAGGCCAAAGCTGCAGCCACCGCGGCCGTAGATGCGGCAGCCGCAGCGGTCGCAGCGCAGGCGCCGCAGGTCGTCGTACCGCCCGTGGACAACCCGCCGGGGATGAGAACACCGTTTGCGGCCGCGATGAACTTCATCGGTGAGATGTCTCCGACGTTCCTGCCGCAGGAGAACGAAGACATCTTCGAAAGGCTGTTCAAGAATATCGTTCAGGGCATGATCTCTGCCATCGGTTGGCAACTCTATAACCTAGCTCGTGTGGCCGACCTCTTTGGATCACGCGGGCCGCGCCTGTGACCATGACGGCCAAACCCCTCCTGGAGCGATTCTGGAGTCGGGTCAACAAACGGGGGCCGGTTCCGCAACACAGGCCGCGACTCGGCCGATGCTGGCTGTTTGAGGGACCTCGTAACCCGAAAGGCTATGGCAAGATCGGGAGCGGGGGCCGGGGCGGAGCGATCCTCTATACGCACCGACTGTCCTGGGTAATCGAACATGGCCCGTTGAGTGCTGGAGAGCAGGTGCTCCACCAATGCGACAACCCTCCATGCGTAAGGCCCTCCCACCTCTTCAAGGGCACTCCTCGAGACAACCTCGCCGACATGTGGAGTAAGGGACGGGGTAGCCAAGGACCTCGCCATGCAATGCGCAAGCGACCTGATCTCTATGCAGGCGAGCGTCATCCGCGTGCAAAGCTGAGCGACGAACAGGTGCGAAGGATTCGTAAACTCGGCGCGACCAAGAGGTACACAGCAGCGGAACTGGGACGACGGTTTCGCTGCAGCGCTAGCCACATCTATCAGCTGCTTCTCGGTCGTTCCCGGAAGCAGGCGGGCACCTCCTGAAAGGAATCCATGGACCTGCTGAGGAAAGACCCGAGGTGCGCGTACTTCTCGAACTGCCTGTATCTGCCAAAGACTCACTTCGCTGAAGCGCAACTGGCATCTGCGCTCACCTATGACCTCGGCTCGGACAAAGAGCCGTTCTGCGCGTACCAGGAAGACGCGGACCACTACATCGTTCCGCGCAACTACATCGCACCTTCCAACTTCCACGCCCTGCCCTTCCCGGTGATCGACGCGCGCATCCGCCGCTACCCCCGCGTGCGCTTCAAGAGCCGCGTGGTTCTCGACCTCAAAAGCCAAGGCGCCTCCTACCAACGAGAGGGCGTCTCTGCGCTGCTCGGCACCAACGCCGGTGTGCTCAGCCTGCGCTGCGGCGCGGGCAAAAGCGTGTGCGGCATTCACGCGATCGGAGAGCTTCAGACCCCTGGCCTCATCCTGGTGAACGACCTCGGCCTCGCTGATCAATGGATTCGAGAGATCATCACGTTCACCGACCTCAAGCGAGAGGACATCGGCTTCATCGGCGATGGCCGCTTCATCTGGCAAAAGGCACTCACGGTGGCGGTCGTGCACACGCTGGCAACGCGCGTCCGCGCGGGCACGGTGCCGCACGAGCTGGTCCGGCACTTCGGCGTCGTGCTGGCCGACGAGGCGCACAACACCGCAGGACCTGCTTTCTACCATCTGTCCATGACGCCCTTTCATGGGCGACGCTGGGGGCTGAGCGCGACGCCGCGCCGCAACGACAGCTTCGATTCCCTGCTGCGGTACACGCTTGGACCGGTCGTCTACAAGTACCTGATGCCCGAGCTCACCCCGAAGATCTACTTCCGGAGACTGCCCACGAAGATCAACTACCGCGACGCTGACGTGGTCGACGCCATCACAGACAAGGGCGGCGAGATCCACCTCCAACGCATCTACAGCTATCTGGCCACACGAGAAGACCGAACCAAGACGATCATCAGCGAGGTCAAGGTCGCACTGAAGGGAGGGCGCAACGTCCTCTTGCTCACGCAGAGCCGCGCGATGATCGAGCGCCTCTCGCAAGACTTCCCAGACGCAGGCGTCATCCATGGTGGTGTCGACATGGATGACCGACACGACCTGCTGCATGATCGAAACCCCGTCATCGCGATCTCCAAGCTTGGTCGTCAGGCGCTCAACAAGCCGCGGCTCGACACGCTGATGGTGCTCGAGCCGTACCGAGACGAGGGCGTGCTGCAGCAACTGCTCGGGCGCATCCAGCGGCCTGAGCCGAACAAGAAGCCGCCGATGGCGGTGTTCTACGACGACGTCAACATCGACAAGATGCACCGCATCTGCATGAAGGTGCGGTCGCTGTTCAACCGCTGGCCCGATGACCAAGGAGGTCGTCTACGATGGCAAGTCACCGGGGAGGCATGACGCAAAAGGCGCGTCTTGATCTCGTATCAGGTTCTGCGGTTGGCTTGCGATGGAGGGCACAGTGGGCAAAGGGCTAAAGACGCTCGCGCAGGAGTGGCATGGCTGCCAGCGGTGCTCGCTCGGCAGCGAGCGCGAGGGCATGAAGATCGTGTTCGGCGATGGTGCACGCCGAGCGAAGTTTCTGCTGCTCTACGACGTGCCCACTGCGCATGACGCGGCCCTGGGCGCGCCGATGAGCGGGCGAGAGGGCGAGGTGCTGCTCGAGCTGCTCGAGCACGCGGGCATCGCGATCCACGACGTCTACTGCACTCCGTTGCTGGGCTGCCGACCCGTCTTGCTTCTGCCCGAGACGGCAGATCAACAAGCTCAGATCGCAGACCGAGCGCCTGCCAAGGAAGAGCTCGCCGCGTGCTCGCCGCGCGTTCAGGAGATCATCTACCGCGTAGACCCCTTGGTCATCTTCACGCTGGGCGACCTGGCCTGGAAGGCGCTGGTCAAACCCAAAGGGCGCGGCCAGCACACCAGCCTCGACAAGGCGCTTGGCTACATCTTCTCAACCACGGTCCCAGGTCGCTGGATCAAAGAAGTGCCCTACTCGGTCGTGCCGCTGCTCTCGATGAAGCAGGTGATCTCGCAGCCCAGCTACGCCAGTCATGGCCCCCTACACACCACCGCACGCCATCTCCACAAAGGACGGGTCTATGCAGAGTTCCTCGAAAAAGCCGGGCAGCGAGACGCGAAAGCTGCTGGGTACGAATCCGAAGTCCCTCAGCCGTAGTGAACCGCACGAGGTCAAAGAGGCGTTCGCGCGCCTTGCTCGAGCACGCGCCGAGCTCGCGGCCTTCGTCAAGACCAACCACAAGGTGGTCGGGCAGTACGACCAGCTGCAAGCCTCGTTGAACAGCAGCATCGCGGAGGCCAAGGCTCTGTACGAGGCGCACAAGGACGTGCTCGGCCCGTCCTACCAAGGCTTCGTCGTATCCAAGCGCCGAGCGATCGATGCCTCGCTGCTCGTCGAGCTGATGCCGGATGCCTTTGGGCTGGTGAAGTACGCGATGCCCGTGGCCATGTTCGACGAGCTTGTTGCGGACGGCACCATCCCCGAAGACATCGCCGAGCAGGTCGAGACCTTCACCGAGTCGATCGCGGTCTCCAAAAAATGATCGAGCTACACGTCAGCGTGACCACCGTGATCAATCACTGGGTGGTGCATGAGCTGGGCGGCAAGACCGTCAGCTGGGAAGGAACACAGCGTATGGACCCAAAGAAGCTGCCCGCCGGCAAGAGGGCGGACCGACTCGCCTGCCTGAACCCTGAAGGGGCCGCGCGTGTGAAAGTCGGGCTCGAGGAGAAGCTGAGCGGGCCAACCGGCACCTACAGCTCCATCTCCGTGCGCATCGAGATCTCGGCGCGCTGTGATCAGAACGAAAAGGCGCTCGGCGAGGCGCAAAGCGTGCTGTACGAGGAGGGGCTGAAGTCGCTCGACCACTACATCAACCCAGCACTGAGCATGTTGATCGAGCACACCGAAAAGCAGGGGCGCGGATGACGATGTCGCGGCGAGACTCGCTGCACATCTATCGCCGAGCTGA
>WUUC01013320.1_pt1 | contig 20443 bp, 14 predicted proteins | sample 6278441 | NCBI WGS metagenome assembly WUUC01 (sample SAMN13675441, study PRJNA597444) | soil metagenome | isolation source: soil | place: USA: Washington | collected 2017-10
TGATCACACTCGATGACCAGACCCGGGATATTCTGCTGGGCATGATCTCTGAGACCGATAAGGCCGGCGATGTGATAACACTCCTTTCGTCGCACCAGTCACTCGATATGCCTGACCTTCGCATTCGCGAAAAATTCCGGATCGTCAACACATCACTCACAACCGGATGAACATTCACACGACAGTTGCCACCAGGACACTAACCGCCGAATTTTACCGCGTGAACGCCATGTTTTTCCTGGTTGCCATGGGATTCTGTTTCGGGTTCATGAGCGGTGTGGAGCACATCGCTCTCGCCGGGTATTTCGTGAGTTCCGTATGGCTTGTAATGATCCCTGCCGGCGTGTGGATCGCATACGTGAGAAAAGTAATCCTTTACAACAAACGCGAGATCCGTACCGATCGCAACGCTTTCCTTACGTCGCTTCCCCTCCTGCCCCTTCATTTAAAAATTTATATCTGCCTCGTAGTGGCTGCGGGTCAACTAATGCCGGCGATCGCTTACGGACTGTTCCTGACGGGGATGGCTTTTAAGACCGGGCAGTTTCTTATCATCATGATCATCGTTCCGGTATTGATTGTACTGATCATCGGCGTAGCCTGGAACATTCACAGCACGCTTGTTCATCCTGAGAAAGAAGCTACGGTATCGTCGCCCGTGCGGTGGCTCGACAGACGGATGACAAAGCCGCTGGCGTGGATGTTCACCGAAGGCGTTGTGAGGATCCAACCGGGATTGATCTATATGACCAAGATCGTCACCTGCCTCATCATCTACGGTGTAACTCAATTGTATCTGTACGATACTTACGATGCCCGGTTGTATTCGATGACAGCCTGTGCAGCTTTCTCGGCCAACCTCGCGTTGGTTTATCAATACCACCGGTTCGAAGTCGTTCACCTGTTGTTACTGAGATCGTTGCCGCTGACGTTATCGACCAGGATGGGGTCGTTTGCCGCGACCATGGCCGTTTTATGTTTCCCTGAGATTGCCATGCTGGCGACCAACCTGCCGGATGTGGTTGAGGTGCAGCATTATTTCTATGTGATTGCGTTCGGCTTCTCCCTGATGATGCTCGGATACGGGGCGCTGTACGTTCGCGATGCGACATTTGACGCGTTTACCCGATGGATATTCTTTGTGGGGATGGGTTGGACGATGTTGATCCTGTTCGGTGTGCCGTTGATCGCCGGCGTAGTGATCCATGTAGCGCTTGGCGGCTACCTGCTTACAAAGCACATTTATCGTTTTGAGCCGAATACTTAACCGTACACCTGCTTACCGTTCAGGATTACCTTGTCGATAAGACTCGACCCGAACGAATACGGCATGTATTCGATAGCCGTCATCGGTTTAGTGATGAATACGTTGGCGATCTTGCCGCGTGTGATGCTTCCGTGTGAATGCAAAAGGTCGATCGCGTAGGCCGAGTTGATCGTTGCCGCATTGAAAGCTTCTTCAGGAGTCATCTTCATCCGGATACAGGCCAGTGATATCATCAGCGGCATGTTCCCTGACGGGGAGCTGCCGGGATTGAAGTCGGAGGCGATGGCTACGGGAAGTCCGTCTGTCAGCATTTTTCTAGCCGGTGGGAAAGGAAGGTTAAGGAAAAAGGCGGCGCCTGGAAGGACAGTCGGCATGGTGCGTGTGTTCCGGAGCAGAGCAATCTCTTCGTCCCCAATGTTCTCAAGGTGGTCGACGCTGATGGCGCCGGTTTTCACACCTGCCTGAACGCCGCCTGAGCGGTGAAGCTGGTTGGCATGAACCTTCGGCTGCATGCCTGCGCTCTTACCGGCTTCGAGTATCCGTTCGGTTTCGGCTTGTGAGAAAAATCCCTGTTCACAAAAAACATCGATATAATCGGCAAGCTTCTGCTCTGCCACTGCCGGGATCATCTCGTTGATCACCGAGGTGACATAATCCGCTTTCTTCATGCCGGCAGGAACTGCATGTGCACCGAGAAAGGTTGTCTTCACTTTGAGCGGTGTTTCCTTGCCGATCCTTTTAGCCACCTTCAGCATCTTGATCTCGTCTTTTGTCGTGAGGCCGTAACCGCTTTTGATCTCTACCGCGCCTGTGCCCGACCGGATGATCTCCCAGGCCCGTGGCAACGAGAGCTCCAGCAGACGATCTTCACTCACACCCTGGAGGACCTTTGCGGAATTCAGTATCCCCCCGCCCTTTGCAGCGATCTCTTCGTACGTAGCTCCTTTGATCTTCTGAACAAATTCCCTTTCACGACTGGCGGCATACACCAGGTGCGTGTGGGAATCGACGAAACATGGAAAGACATAACTATCCGACGCATCGATGGAAGAAGCCTGCGGGTTGCGAAGATCTTTCATCGCACCGTAGTCGGCAATGTGCCCGTCACGGATCAAAAGAAAAGCGTCCTGTAAAACCGGGAGCTCGGCCTGGGCGGTGCCGGCGACAAAGGTATGAGTGGTTTCGCGTACCTGTACTAGTCCCTTGATATTGAGGATCAGAATTTCACCCGACGATTTTTTTAAACCGTCACTTTCCAAAAGACTCGACCTTATTTTCCATGTTTGTTCCAAACATAGGGAGAGCGATGCGGAACATCGTAAAGAATGAACGGCCCTTGATGCTGGGACGATAACCGATCTCACCGCCATAACCCCAGCTGAGAGACCTGTTGAACTTACCGTCGAGTCCAAGGCGGAAGCCGATGGGATTCATCTTGAGAGCGCTTACCGAGAACTGGTCGTTGTTGTACTGAACATTCTCGAGCTTCAGCATCGGTGCATAGATGATGTCGGCGTACAGAGTGAGGTTGCCGTCGTCGAGGCCGCCTTCGTAGTTATCGAAGCTTACCGCCACGTTGCGGATGCGCGTCATCGAGCCGCCAATATAAATCGCAACCGACTGGAGGTTGCTGAAGACATTGAAAGTCTGTTCGTGGTTGTTCTCCGTATAGGTCAACGGAAGGCCTTCGCCGCTTTCGTTGACGAGATCGGCGTTGGTGAGGTTCTGTTTCTTGAGAGCGCCGTTGAGATATGTGGTGGTGTTCCACACGATCGTACCGAGCCTTGCTCCGTATATCTTGCGGACCTTTGACGGCACTTCTGTTTGAAGAGGAACTCTTGAAGCCCACTTGTTGCCCTTATAACTGCTTTTGTACAGGGTCATCTTTGTTTTGCCCGTTGCTTCGAAATCCTTGATGTGATACGTGCCGCCCAGTTCGAAGTACCGGAAAGCCAGGGGAGTGTTTTCAACGTGACTGTTGTCCAATGCATTTTGGCGGGCGAAGTCGTAGAAGGCAGACCCGTAGGTCATGCGCGCCTGGCCCTGGATGTTGAATTTGTCGCGATAATAATAGTGTGCCAGCAATCCGAAGCCGGCATTGGTGTTGGTAGCAGATACCTCTGCGTAAAGCGGCTGAAACCCGATGAAGAGCTTGTTCACGGCATAGGGTTCGTCGTAGAGCTCTTCGAAGGTGACGGCGTTCTTGTCGTCCTGGGCGGCGGGTGCCTGTGCTGATGCCTGCGCCAGGATAAAAAACAGCGCGATGAAGGTCAAAAAATGGATCCTTTTCATTTGGACTGGAGGCGGCCGGTTATTGAATGGGGCCAGATTAGGGATAAAGGTAAAGAAAATCAGGGAATCGAACCGACCCCGGCAGATGGAGATTGGTCTTAAAACTTACATCCTCCCGGGCATATGCATACTATATTCATGCAAGTTGTTGCGTTTGAGGCCAACTATATACTATCTTGATGTACGGAAGCCCACCCCTACACGAGAGATCGTTGGGGTGGGCTTTTATTTTTGTCGCCTGCTGATGCGTGAAAATTGTAACTGCAAAACACAATTCAAACGCATAAAATGAAAAAGTTAGCTTTAATCTTCGTAGCGCTGAGCGCGCTTGCGACCGATGCGTTGGCACAAGGTTGCCAACCATTCAGTGTTCAATCCGGTCATAATCCCGGATCAGAGTATTTTGTTGGCGATAGTGTCAAAGTCCAATACTATGTTTTGGGTAACAGCAATCCACCGTATAAATTTTATGGAATAGGCATGCCCCCGGGGGCAACGATGGACTCAATCAGAGGTATCCACAAATTCCGCCCCACTACTCCTGATTGGTATGCGTTCACAGTACTGGTGAAGGATAACTTGGGTTGTACCGCCACAATGACCGAAGATATCACGGTCATGTGCAATCCTGTTCCTTTTTACTACGCAAGCTTGAGCGCAAGGAAAGGAATTTTCTATTCAGAGCAGACACCGACCTCTCCCAGGAATCCACCTCCACATGCAGATTTTGTCGGGGCCGATTTGCCACCAGGGTTGACCGTCTCGTCATCCGGTGTTATATCGGGGACTCCTACTCAGTATGGGACGTTTAATACAATCATCTATTTCACAAGCCTTGCCGGATGTCGCGGAGTCACGGAAATGCGTTTTACTGTACACAATGACGCCCTTCCAACACAGTCGCTCTGGATCACACCCCAGTGTGCACCATCTATTTCCCAACGTCGATGGCTCGTGCACAATCCCAATCCGATGGATGTAGTTGTAGAATGGGAAAATGTTTACGACACATATGCCGGCCATCGCTCTGGTACTCTTGTGGCTGCTACTGGAGATAATTACATCACAATGATTGATGCCGGCTGGCCAAACACGATCAGAATAAAATGGTATGATCATACTAATACGTTAAAGCAAATCGTCCAGGGTGCAAACGACGACTTGTGTACTCCGCCTTCGTGCGTACAGGCAACGGGTGTCACCTTCTTCCATCAGGGCCTGCGAAGGGATCATACACCGGTGGAATATTGGTTAGGCAACATTGTACGGACACTAGGTCCATCCGATGCCAACGATACAAATACAGCTGGCTTCAACTCCGCCGTTGCGCTCGGGTACTATGGATTTATAACGCTGAAACTAAGTGCGAATCTTTATGATGTCCCCGGTCCCGACTTAAAGGTTTGGGAATGGTCGGCAGGGAATCCGGATTACGGCATCAATCCCGAACGGGCCGAGGTCTACGTGTCGACGGACAACTCGAACTGGATCTCTCTGGGCTTAACCAACCCAACGGGTGACTGTCATGCGAAGCTGGACTGGGAATTCGACCTGGCTGGTAAGGCAGCGTGGTGCCGGTATGTGAAGGTTGTGGACCGGACGTATGAGTGGGCACAGAAACTCGACCCAACGACCTGTGCATTGACCTCCGCACTTGCTTTTAACGATGCTTCTAACGGCTTCGACCTGGATGCAGTCACTTGTGCGCCTCCCAATAACCCTCCCGCAAGGATAGCGGCAGATGAAGATGTAGCATTGATGGAGAATAAGGAGGGTGCTGCTTCGGTTCTGTCTCCGAATCCCGCGAGCTCTCTGGTGACGTTTGATTTTTCGGGGGAACAACAGTTCGCCGGCGGATCGATCAAAGAAGTAGAAATAAACATTGTAGATATGGCCGGACGAAGGATGTCGGGCCAAATGCATGTACTGGACGAAAGCTCCAGGGCCGTGCAGAATGTAGAACACTTAAGCTCCGGTTTCTTCCTGGCACAGGTCAGGGCGAAAGGGTTTACGAAGTATTACAAGTTTATCAAGAATTAGGACCCTACTGGTGTCCCTTGGATTGGTAGAGGAAGGATTTCACGGAGGTTATGGGTGTGCCCTGCCTCCGTGAAGTTCTCACCCCCGTGCCAGGGGAGCCGGTTAGAATAGGGGCAGAACTTGCGTATATTTATTACGCAATGCTTAAAAAAGCCGCTATCCTTTGTCTCGTATTGTGTGCGTGGTTCGGTGCATCGGCTCAGACACTTTCATTAAGGCAAGTAGCCGTACAAATAACCGGTGTTGTGCGGGATCAAAAAACGAACGAGCCGGTTCCTTTCTGTAATATCTACATCAACAACACGACCATCGGAACATTTTCCGATGCGGAAGGCCGGTTCGAGCTTAAAGGCATTCCCACCGGTCAGCACGAACTGGTTGTTTCACACGTTGGCTATAAAACACAGGTAAAACCCGTCGCCGTCAGGCAAGACACGCAGTTAAATATGAACATAAGGCTCGCCGGAAGCGAGTTGGATGAAGTCGTTGTAACTGCTACAAACGATGACCGCTGGCACAAGCAGCTTGAGAAGTTTAACAGGTTGTTTTTCGGGCAGGAACATTATCAGTATTGCAAAATACTCAACCCGTGGGTGCTCTCGTTCAAGTCGACGCTAAGCGGGCTTACCGCGACGGCCTCCGACCCGCTGGAAATTACAAACGACTTTCTGGGTTATTCACTCATCTACACACTGAATACCTTCAAGGTTAACGAGCAAGAATATGCGATCAAGGGATTAGCCGGGTTCACCGAGATGCAAAGCACGGACTCGGTAAAACTAAAACAGTGGGCAGTTAATCGTAATGATGCCTATCGGGGTTCAGCCATCCACCTTTTCAAATCCATGGTCGATGACCAGGTCGCAGAGAATGGTTTTGAATTGTACCGCGATATGTCTGACGTCAGGGCGCACGTCTTCCACCAAAATCTCGGGAACGCATTATCGGTTTACTCTACCTCCACCGACGTTAAGCCATCCAGAAACCCGGGGGAATACGATATCGATCTCCGTTTCCCGATCGAGGTCCACTACCTGAACAAGAAAGCACCCAGGACACTGTACGTAAACGTAAGACACCCGGTGAGCTGGCTGAAAGTGATAGGCCGGCCCTTGAGGGTAACCGAAGCAGGGGTCCTGGTCGATCCCGCGCAAGTGGTAGTATCAGGATACCTTGCGAACGAGCGGATTGGCAAATTCCTGCCTCATGACTTTTACCCGGATGTCGATTCCACCTCGGTAGTAGACAACCGCGTACAGACTGCCGAACTCCTGGAGCGGCCTTACATTCATACCGACAGGTCATACTTCTATCCGGGCGAGACGGTCTGGATGAAAGGTTATATGAACTACGCCACGCCTATTCTCCGCGATACACTTAGTGGCGTTGTTTATGTTGACCTGATTGAGATCAATCAAAGAAAGAAAATTGTTACAAAGCTGTTACCCATCGATAGCGGGACTTTTTCAGGAGAAATAGCGCTTGCACATGAGCTTCGTCCGGGCAACTACCTGTTGAGAGCATACACGCGGTGGATGCTTAACTTCAGCGAAGAGCCGGGATTCACGCGGTCCATCAGGATACTAAACAAGGATGAAGGCGTCAGGTTACCCACAACCACGTCTTGCTGCGACGCAGATACCACAGGCCTGGTCATTATCCATCCCGAAAAAAACCATTACAAGCTGCGCGAAGAGGTAGCGATCTCATTTAGTGCAGTGGACTCATTGGGCGATCCGGTGGCTGCTAACCTTTCGGTATCCGTAACAGACATCACGCAGTCGGTGCCTGCTAAGAACGAACCAAATATCACCACGGCATTCATGTCGCCATTTAATACGGAGCAGGTCCGGTCACACCTGCCTTACGATATACAATACGGGATAGATTTCAGCGGGGCGGCATCACTTCGGAAAAAACCGATCCCGGCCGTACTCACTGTGTTTGACCCGGAACGCAAGAGCGCCTATGGTATGATTACCGGCGACGACGGAAAGTTCTCGCGGAGCCTTCAGCTCTTTGACTCCGCTACCTTGTATATCCGCGCCACATCGTTCGAAAATAAACCGGCGAAAGTAACAATGAATAAAGACGTTCGGATCGTATCTCCGAAGTTCTCCGAGACCTTTGAACCACTCCAGCTCGATATCATCAAAACGCAGAATGTCCGGACAACGAACAGTTTTAGTTCTGCAAAGGTACTCGACGAAGTGGTGATCACAGCCCGGAAGATTGAACCACCTCCGCCGATGGCCGCCATACATGGAAAAGGTGATTACTCGCTGTCCGGGGATTATCTGAGAGACCGCAACGTGACCGACCTGCTGGCGGCTATACAAGTAATGATGCCTGGCGTACGTATCGATCCAATCCGCTTAGCATGGAACACCGGAGAACCGCTTGTCCTTCTCGATGGAAATGCAATTAATGAAATGGGAGACGGCCAGGATCTGGATGCCAGGCTACGGCAGATCCCGATTGTCGACATTGACCACATTGATGTTGTCAAGTATTCGATGGGAGCCATCTACGGGGCCCGGGGGGCAGGTGGCGTGATAGCCATTTACACACGAACGGGCGACAAGGCTGACTCCAAAGAAAAACCTTTTAATCCGAAGGGATTACTGGAAGTAAAACTTGGTGGATATGCGCGGCAGGCACCATTTGAATCCCCTGATTATTCGAAAGCAGGTGATTCGGGTTATACGGACTATCGTTCGACCATCTATTGGAACTCCAATGTGAAAACCCGACCGGGACAGGGTTCCATAGTCTCGTTCTATGCGGCAGACGTTGCAACACACTACAGGATCGTTGTCGAGGGGGTTACAGCCGATGGGACGCCCGTTCGCGGCGAGAGGATCATCACTGTAGAGTAAAGCTTCATTGGAAACAACCGGTTTACTTCATCGGGAATTCAAAGCCCATACGAACCGTTAACCGGTCGGTGTAGGGACTATTGTCGTGGTCGTCGTAGAGATTATACAGGGTCTGGATATTGCCTCGTATGTGTTTTGAGATCCGATAGTCTTTTTTGATACCCACAAACAGGCTCCATAACCATTGCCGACCACCTACGTCCACCGTTACGGCATTAGCAGGGACGAAGGCATTCATGCGCTCACCTTCGATCTTAAGGCCGAAACCTTTCGCGATGACCACACTGGTAAACGCACGGGGTCCATATATCCTGTCCCGGCTTTCCAGCTGGTTCCATCTATGGAATGAGAATCGTTCATTCCATCCAATGCCCGCATTCCAGACCCCCGAGATCCGGTAGCTGAGCGAAGGGTTTATATCGATCATCACATTGCTCGACTTCTGGACCTGCAATGTAACGCCAGGAACAAGTCGTTCAATAAACGGCTTCCCATGCATCGCATTGTAAACCCTCTTCTTCAATTGTTCTGGGGTTGGCATGTCGGGATATTTCTTTTTGAGGTCACTCAGTTGGTCCATGGCTGTTTTGAGGACAGCCTCTTTTCCTGCGAAATGGTTTTTGGCTTGCGTCAGCACTTGTTTCTTCATTTCAGCTTTCAAACCTTCGGCACTGTTGGCGTTTTGAGCCATACCTTTGTACTTGTCCAACTCCCCAAGACCCTGGTGTTTCTCAAGTTCTTTGATCTCATCAAGACTCTTTGCTTTATTTTCGATAGCATCGGGGATTGACTTTACTTCACCCAGGTCGCCGTTAGCGATGTTTTTGACATCCTGTCCGTATCCCTGGGTCTTGTCCGTGATCTCATTCACTTTACCGGCTTTCTCCTGCACGGTCTTCAGCTCGTCAACGGATTTCATCTGGTCGATCTTTTGTTGGGGGGCCTGTGTGAGGTCGTTCAGCTTTCCCTTTGCATCGCCAACCTTGTCCAGCTGCCCGGCGGCAGGATTATCAATCTTGTTCAACGGGTTATCGATCTTGACGTCAGTGCCTGGAACTTTCAAGGCACCGTCGGTCTTCAAAGAGGTGTCGAGGCCGGCATTCGGTAACTGAATGTTTTTGTCCAGGTCGACATTCTGCGGAAGGTTCCCTCCTTCTTTATTGATTGCCGACAGCTTTTCGCTGATCATGTTCTCGGCTTTATCGACAGGCTGATTGATCTTTTGCTCCAGATTGTCGATGGGCCGGTTGATTTTGTCCTGTGCGCTGTTGACTTTGGATTGCGCCTGTTGGATATACTTTGCAGGGCTGATTTTATTGAGACTATCGAGTTTGCGTGTATAACGTTCGGTAGGAAGGTTAAGCGATGTTAGACTGTCGACTTGGTGCGTTAACCCGCGTTTCATAGAATCGAGCTCCTGGACTGCCCGGACGGAGTCGGGAAGTCCTTCCGTCGAAGCAAGTTTGCTGTTGGGGATTTTTAATCTGAGCTGCGGATTGAGTAGTCTATTCATTCTTTGCTGAATGGAGTCGACTCTGTCGTTGATACGGTTTGAAGACGAGTCTAACTGCGAAAGCTTGACTTTAGCGAGAGAATCATAGTGACGCGTGACGGAGTCCGGGCGTGGCGATTGGGCCTGGACAGAATGAGACCAGGCAAAAAAAAATGTTATGGCAAGAAGCCTTGCAGCCATTTCTTGATAGGGAGGAAGAGATTAAAGATAAAGCAACTTTGCAGATTAACAACGCCCGGAAAGGCGGAGTGTTCCCCCCGGGGAAGGAGTTGCGGTATATTTCTTACCTGGGCCGGTTAAAAACAGTCAGTTCTCCCCCACTGAAGTACACAAAGGGTACGTATTGATTGTCGTGTTGGCTTGAGAAATCATACCCTTCATACATCCATGCCTTGTAGAAGCCCTTTTCTGCGAGACCCGCCTGGAAATACGTCCCATAGTCATACAGCGCATGACCGACAAACGACATGAATTCATAACCTAACCGGGCGTACAACCCGGGGTAGTCACCATGCTTCGCCAGGAACTTCTTTTTAAAGTCGGCAAAGAGCGGATTGCGGGACGAGGCATAGTTGCCTGAAGCGAATAGCGCATGAATGCGCTCCAGGTTCTCGAAATTCACCGAAGAGTTCTCGGGTGATATCCAGTTCTCACTGCCTATTACCACGATAGAATCACCCCGGGCTGTGAGGCTGCTGCTGACCTTCGAATAGATCAACGGGTTATCCGACGCCACATAGATCCCTCCGATGCTGTCGAGTTCCAATGTGAACTGTGTCGGGTTTTTGAACTCATCAAATTCGGTCGGTGTCGAAAGGGTCGTGAGTATTTTCGCGGCAGTTTCCCTGCGATGCTCTTCTGCAAGCACGATGTTAAGTCCCACCTCCTGGGCTTTTCTCATAAAGCTAAAGGCCATGATCGAATCCTTGGGAGCATCGCCGAAATAAACGATAATGTTCTTGTTGTTGATTGCGGTATTCAACACTTCGGCGGCACGTTCCCCCATCGTCTGGTGACTGGGCTGGAATAACATCGCATAAGGATTGTCTTTAAAATAGTCGGCGGTGTTGGAAACCGGATTGATCATGTTGATCTGGTTGGCCAGCGAAAATTCCTGCACCATCATCGTCTGATCGGTAAACAGCGGCCCGACGATGAGATCGGAGTTCTTCATTTCGGGCGCACCGAGAATTTTCTTCAGCGCCGTCTGGTCCCGTTCTGTGTCGTAAGACCTGAGCTCGATGTGGATTCCCATTGTCGCAAGGGTATCCACGGCCATCCGCATACCCTGGTACATCTCTATAACCGACTGGTTCGGGCGCTGGGCATTAGGCATGGGCATCAACGTACTTGTCATGAACGGGAACAGAAGCGACACCACATATTTGTCTTTCTTCACGCTGACGAGTCCTTCGTTGACATCGAAATCTTCCCTGGAAAAATTATAAAGTGAGATTAGTGAGTCAAAGGCACGGAGCGCCGACGGCTTAAAGGCTTCGCGGCCAAGCAACTTTACAAACACCCGCGCGATCTCCGGGTCGGTAGGATATTCTTCTGACGCCATTTTTATCGTCTCGATGTCGTCGATCTGCGCGAGGTAATGTCGCTTCATCAACACGATGTCTTCGCTTATTTGATTAGCCTGCAACTCGTGAAGCACATGCAGTCCCTGGAAATATTCACGCTGGTCGAAATAAAGTTTCGCGAGCCAGTAGTTTACTTCCGGCATCTGGTCCCAGTGGGGATACAGGTTCCGGGTCTGGAGGAACATGTCTTTCGCAACGGCTTTATACCCGAGCTCGTAAGCTGAAACCGCATAGTAGAAAGAGCTGTATTCTGGGCTTGGGTTGTCTTTATCGTAAACGATCAAAGGCTTGAACGCCTCCATCGCCAGCCCATAATCCCTGCTATCGAAAAGCTGCCGGGCATGCTTGTACTGACGCTTCAGATCTTGCGCGCCGGCGGTAATAAAACCAAGAACAAACAATATTAAGACAGATATCCTCATTACTCCCATTCGATGGTTGCCGGGGGCTTGGAGCTGATGTCATACACAACGCGATTCACTCCCTTTACTTTATTAATGATATCAGAAGAAACTTCACTCAAAAATTCGTGAGGCAAATGTGCCCAGTCGGCCGTCATCCCGTCGACGCTTACTACCGCCCTCAGCGCGACCACTTTTTCGTAGGTGCGCTCATCACCCATCACACCGACGGACTGCACTGGCAGGAGGATCGCTCCGGCCTGCCACACTTTATCGTATAAGTTATGGGTTTTCAGGGCGCCGATATACAAACTATCCGCTTCCTGCAATATCCGTACCTTTTCCTCGGTAATATCGCCCAGGATCCGGATACCAAGCCCCGGCCCGGGGAACGGATGCCTGCCCAGGATGTTCGGATCGATACCGAGCGTCTTGCCTACGAGTCTCACCTCGTCCTTGAACAGTGTGTTCAGGGGCTCGACCACTTTCAATTTCATCTTTTCCGGCAGACCACCCACATTATGATGCGACTTGATGGTCTGCGAAGGGCCTTTCACGGACATAGATTCGATCACATCAGGATAAATAGTACCCTGCCCGAGCCATTTTACATTCTCTATCTGATGTGATTCCTCATCGAACACTTCGATAAAAGTTCTTCCGATAGCCTTCCGTTTCGTTTCGGGTTCGCTCAGTCCATTCAGGGCCGAGTAAAATTTTCTTTTCGCATCGACACCTTTGATATTCAGTCCAAGGCCTTTGTATGAATGCATTACCTGGTCGTATTCTCCTTTCCGGAGAAGGCCATTGTCAACGAAAATACAATAGAGGTTTTTGCCGATCGCCCGGTCGATCAACGTTGCTGCCACACTCGAATCGACACCACCCGAGAGCGCCATGACAACCTTATCGTCGCCCAGCTTCTTTTTGAGGTCGTTGATCACCGAGTCCACGAACTGCTCCGGCGTCCAATCCTGTTTACAATTGCAGATGTGGATCACGAAATTCCTTAGCAGGTTCTTCCCTTCCAGCGTATGCGTTACCTCGGGATGAAACTGGATGCCGAAGATCTCCGTATCCTTCACATGAAACGCACCGACTTTTACCGAAGAGGTGGATGCAATGATCTCGAAGGATGGCGGAACACTAGCGATGGTGTCGGCGTGCGACATCCATACCTGTGAGTCGAGCGATATTTCTTTCAGAAGCCGGTTGGTGTGATCGACGGTCGTGAGCTTTGCCCGGCCGTATTCCCGCATCTGCGAAGGCAGCACGGTTCCGCCCGACTTGTGGGCGATCAGTTGGGCTCCATAACAAACTCCCAGTACCGGCACCTTCCCAAATTTTGCCATGTCGACATCGGGCGAACCGGCGTCGCGGACTGAGCATGGACTTCCTGACAGGATTACCCCGCGGATATTCGGTGTGATGTCGGGTATCTTGTTGAAAGGGTGGATTTCGCAATAAACATTTAGCTCGCGGACCCTCCTTGCAATGAGTTGGGTGTACTGGGAACCGAAATCCAGGATGAGAATTTGCTCTGGCATGCGCAAAAATACCCCGCCATACCAAACTTTCTCTATGCAGAGCGTTTTTTTTGGCGGGAACCCGATTCGCGAATCGATTGATTATAAGGCCGCTGGCAATTGTTGAGTGACGATTCAGGGCTCCCGCCAAATTGCGTGAGGATCACTGGTGAAAGGTCGCTTGGCGGGGTGGCAGTGCACGCCCTGACAGTCAACAAGCTTACCAGTCCAAAAAGACCAACCCCAACTGAAATCCGGCGTTCAAAAAATTCTTATAGCCCAGGTCGCTGCTTTTGGCCGTGGAGAAGTCGACATGGACGCCGGCATTGAGAGCCCAGTTCTTCTGTTCATTGAACTTGAGCCAAACTCCAGCCTGTGGGCGCATCAGGAAACCGAATGAGTTGTCGCCGGCGGAGTAGACGTTATAATACATCTTATAGCTGTTGTACGCCAGCCCGGCGCCGAGTCCCGCATACGGCATTACTTTTCTTTCCTTGAAGAAATAGTAGTCGCCCGTCAGAAGGATACCGTAATTATTCGCGTAGTTGGTAAAATCCGTGGTAATTGTACTGTTGCCGTTGTAATAAGTCTGCCGCGGCTCATAGTCATCGTACACGGCCCAGGTAACATCAACCCCGATTGCAAACTGTTCACGGAGCAATTCACGGTACCCGATACGGGCTCCCTTCGAGCTGGGGTTGCCGATAAATTCTTTATTGGAAAGCGGCGTATTGAAATTCCAGCCCACGAAAAACATCTTATCATAGAACTGCGCCGAGGCAGAACCCGATGCGATCGCAAATAATAAGATAGTTATGGCGCCTCTCATCGTTCTCATCTATTCAGGAACGGCGATTGTTTGAATGCCTGGTCGATCGCTTCTCTCGTCTTCAGGCTTGTGTCGAATGAGTTCACGAGGTCGCCGATGTTGGCTACCCACACGGCGGGAGGATTTCCACTGGAAGGGTTTTTTAGATCCACAAATTCGATGACCAACACGGCCTGCTGGAAGTAGTTGTTCTGTATGTATCCATACCCACCGTATCCGTAGTAGCCGGAATAACCTGAGTAGCTCGGGTAATAATAGTTCGGGTAAACGACCGACTGGAACACGCTGAGATCGTTGACTACAAGAACATTTACGCCGATGTCCGGACTGGCGTCTTTGGAAACCAGCGTATGGTTGGTCTGATCGAGATTCTTCTTGATCTGCGCTGTGATCATCTTCGCATAATCGTTTGTCAGCGCGTCGCTGTTGGACGTGTTGGAGATGAGACCGATCGTATCCAGCGGCATCGCGTAGGTTGCATACTGAGTGTAGTCGCGGGTCTCTTCGAAATTGGTGAGCACCACCATGTCGTTCACGAGCTCGGCAAGCTGCGGTTGCGTACCACAAGCCGTTACCGTCAATACCATCAAAAATATGCCTAAACGCTTCATTATTTCACCTAACGATTGAACTGCAAAAATAGTGCGAGGTGCTGGGTGCGATGTGCGCGGAGGTCTTTCGTTGCACGTCGCACCTGGCACTTCGCACAAAACTTAGACACCTGATGAGCCTGAAAGGTTTAAGTCGACTTAATTTTCCACGCCGAAGCAATGCTCTTTCAAATAGGCTGAGGCGTCGTCCATCCCACCGTAGAAAGCTTTCCTCAGATACCGGCATCCTTCCTCCGTCTTGTCTAGCTCGACAAGGGCGATGCCTTTATAGAAAAACACTGTGGTATTCTTTGGCTCCAGCTGGCCGGCGAAGGTAAGGTACTGGATAGCTTGCTCGTAGCGGTCCTGCTCCAGGGAGAATGACCCTCCGTAAAGATAGGCAGGCATGTAAGCCGCGTCGAGCTCTATTGACTTGTCGATACTTTGGAATGCGCTGTCGATGGCATCGGAATTATACTGTGCGACGGCCAGGTACATCTCGGTCTCGGCATCGTCGGCAAATAACTTTGCGGTCTGGAGGTCTGTTTTAGCGAGCTCGTATTCTTCCTCTTCGAGGTATACCGATGCGCGCCATTTGAGCATATTAGGATTGGCAGGGTCTCCCATCAACGCCTGCTTCAGGTCTGCGAGCTTCGCTTCATCGTTACCCAGCTCTTTGTGAGTAAGTGCGCGGAGCATTTTCGCCTGGGGCAGTTGGGGAAACTGGGGAATGACCTGGTTCAGATCTTCCAGAGCCCGCTTGTAGTCGCGGGAGCTGAAATAACAAACGGCGCGTTTATAAAGAGCACCGTAGTCACCACGTTCCTTGAGCTTCGAAGCCTTGACGATCTTGGTGTATATCTTGATCGCCTTCGGGTAATCCTCCTGACTCATGGCCGTATCCGCTTCAACTTCCCATTTTTCCAGCTTTGAGCTTTGTGCCAACGCCGGGCTCACGAGAAATGCAGCTAATACGATGAGGATCAGTTTAGGCATTTGAAAGCACTTTGTTTCTATCGCGTTTGCGGTCGATCTCATTCAGGTAGATCTTGCGAAGCCTGATCGACTTGGGAGTAACCTCCACATATTCGTCGGCCTGGATGTATTCCAGTGCTTCTTCCAGTGAGAAGATGATCGCAGGTGCAATTCGCATCTTTTCCTCCGAACCGGTAGCGCGCATGTTGGTGAGCTTCTTTGTCTTGGTGACGTTGATCACCAGGTCTCCCTGCCTGCTGTGTTCGCCGATGACCTGTCCCTGGTACACGGGTTCGCCCGCGTTTATGAAGAACTTGCCGCGATCCTGCAGGTTGTGCAAGCTGTAAGGGATCGATTCACCCTCTTCCATGACAATCAACGAGCCGTTGATACGTCCCGGTATCTCGCCTTTGTACGGCTGGTATTCGCTGAAGCGGTGAGTGACGACGGCCTCGCCGGCCGTTACGTTGAGCAAATAGTTTCGTAGCCCGATGATCCCGCGCGAAGGGATGTTGAACTTAAGTATAGTACGATCTGCCTTGGGTTCCATGTTTACCATTTCGCCTTTGCGCTGCGATACGGTTTCGATAGCTTTTCCTGCGTCTGTCTCGGGAAGGTCGATTGTGAGCTCTTCGATAGGTTCACATTTCACTCCGTCGATCTCTTTGAACAACACCTGAGGTTGCCCGATCTGCAGCTCGTATCCTTCGCGGCGCATGGTTTCGATCAAAACCGAGAGGTGAAGCACACCACGGCCATACACCATGAACGAATCGGCAGACCCGGTATCAATCACACGAAGTGCAAGATTCTTTTCGAGCTCCTTATCTAGACGATCTTTGATGTGACGCGATGTGACATATTTTCCTTCTTTACCGTAGAAGGGAGAGTTGTTGATCGTGAACAACATACTCATGGTAGGCTCATCGATAGCGATCGACTTCAATGCTTCGGGCTTGTCGATATCCGAAACCGTGTCGCTGATGTCGAAACCTTCCAGGCCCACCAATGCACAGATCTCACCGGCCTTTACTTCATCGGCCTTCTGTTTTTCGAAGCCTTCAAATACGTAAACTTCTTTGATACGGGATTTTACCATACCGTGTCCGTCGCGCTTGATGAGCATCACTTGCTGACCGCTCTTTACGGAGCCGCGATGAACGCGACCGATGGCCACTCGGCCGATGTAGGATGAATATTCGAGCGAAGTGATCAGGATCTGCAACGCGCCTTCTTCAATCAGCGGAGGTGGAATGTGATCGATGATACCTTCGAGCAATGGGACGATGTCGGTAGTAGGGCTCTTCCAGTCTGCACTCATCCAACCCTGCTTGGCGGAGCCGTAGAAGGTCGGGAAATTGAGCTGGTCTTCGGTAGCGTCTAGCGAATACATGAGGTCAAATACGGACTCATGAACTTCGTCGGGCGTACAGTTCTTCTTGTCGACCTTATTGACCACCACGATGGGTTTCAGGCCCAGCTGGAGGGCCTTTTGAAGCACGAAGCGTGTCTGGGGCATAGGCCCTTCGAAGGCATCCACCAGCAACAGGCAGCCGTCGGCCATGTTGAGAACCCGCTCTACTTCGCCACCGAAATCGCTGTGACCGGGTGTGTCTATAATATTGATCTTGTAATCTTTGTACCGAACCGATACATTCTTTGCCAGAATGGTGATACCACGCTCCCTTTCGAGCGGGTTGCTGTCCATGATCAGTTCGCCCGGATTTTCGTGCGCCTTGAACAAGTGACCAGCGTGCAGCATCTTGTCTACCAGGGTCGTTTTTCCGTGGTCGACGTGTGCGATTATCGCAATATTCCGGATTTTCTTTACTTCCATAGCCTCAGAACCTCAAAATTGAGGCGCAAAGGTAGTGAATTTTAGGCTATGGAACACATTAAGTTGTAAACCTCACAAACGTCCCCATCGGAAGGTTGCGGCTATTATATGCCTTCAGACAGAACTCACCCCACTGCATATCGACCTCCTGGAAGTGTGTCTTCACGACATTAAGCCCGACGATCGACGGGAGGCCCGCGGCGTACATGGATAAAATGAAAAAGCTCGATTCCGGTTCAAGTATCGTTTGGGAAAGACCGACAAGCTCATCGAGCTTCTCCAAAAGGCTCCACTTCTCGCCCTCCGGGCCGCGGCCATAGGGCGGCGGATCCATAATAATACCGTGGTACCGGTTGCCTCTTTTGCTCTCGCGACGGATAAACTTGAGGGCATCTTCATACACCCACCGTATTCCTTCCAGGCTGTTGAGTTGCATGTTCTGGTTGGCCCAATTGAGCCCCGGCCGCGACGCATCGCAGTGCGTGACCACCGCGCCGGCATGAGTGGCGGCAACAGAAGCGGCGCCGGTATAAGCAAAGAGATTCAGCACGCGGGGCTTGTCGAGCTTGAGCTCCGTGAGTGTGTCGTAAATAAAGTTCCAGTTTTCTCCCTGCTCCGGAAAAATACCTACGTGGCCGAAGCTGGTCAGGGCAAGGCGAAGGTTAAGGTTCAATCCTTTGTATTGGTAATTGACGTTCCAGTTCTCCGGCATCGGCTTGAGCTTCTTCCATCCGCCGGTTACTTCATCCGTGAATCTGAACTTATCCTTTTGTTCGCGGGTGAAACACGCGTCGGCTCTTTTCATCCATTCTTCACGAGACATCGCGGTTCTCCAGATGGCCTGGGGCTCCGGACGGATGAGTATGTACGGCCCGAACCGCTCAAGCTTTTCAAAGTCACCACTGTCAATAAGTTCGTAGTCTTTCCAGTAAGTTGGGAAGAGTATTTGCATAGGCTTAGCGGGCTCCCGTAATATAAAATTTTAAATTGGTGGCATGAAACCCGGCACCGTCCTCTCAAGCACAAGCAATCCGAAGATCAAATTCCTGTTGTCTTTGGAAAAGCCCCGTGAGCGCCGGAAGCAACAGCTTTTCATCATTGAAGGCCGCAAAGAGATTATGCTGGCACTCAAGGCCGGATACAAGATTGGAAACATCTTTTATTGTATCGATCAGTTGAAAGAAGAGGACCTTGGACCGGAGCTCGTAAAAGATAAGCTGGTAGTCCCTGTTACCCAGGAGGTCTTCGATAAAGTGGCCATCCGGGAGAACACTGGTGGGGTGATTGCAGTTGCGGAGATGAAGCCGCACAACCTGGCCGATGTAAAAACAACAGGGACGCCTTTATATCTCGTCCTGGAATCGGTGGAAAAACCTGGAAACCTCGGTGCAATTTTGCGCACTGCGGACGCTGCGGGTGTGGATGCGGTTATAATTTGTGATCCGCAAACCGATATCTATAACCCTAATGTGGTACGCTCGAGCATCGGTTGTCTCTTCACGCAAACTGTAGCGATCGCCAGCTCGGCCGAGACCATAGCGTGGCTGCAAAAGCATGGATTTGCTATCTGGTGCACGTATTTACCTGCTTCCAAGCCCTACTTTGAGATTGACTTCCGCAAGGCCGGCGCGATCGTCATGGGAACGGAATCAACGGGACTGTCACAGGAGTGGGTAAAAGTTGCAAGTTCAAACATCATAATTCCCATGCTGGGCAAGGCCGATTCGATGAATGTATCCACTTCTGCGGCTGTCGTAGTTTTTGAGGCCCGCCGCCAGCGCGGGTTTAAATAAATTTCTTTAAGTTTAATGCCTTTAAATTAAAACCCCTTTCCGGGATGCAGGAATCCATACCGGACCAAGACTTTCTAACAAGAGATAAATTTCTCAACACCCTTGCAGAGTCATATGTTCTGCACGAGACCATATTAAATTCTACCGAGCTCTCCGTTATCTCGGCCCAGAAAGACGGGCTCATCAACAGTCTCAATAAAGCCGCCGAACGTATACTCGGGTACGCCGCCGATGAGCTTATTGGCAAGCAGACCCTGGCTATTGCACACGTACCGGAAGAGCTTGCGAAACGTGCCGACGAGCTTTCGGCGGAAACAGGAACGGATGTACCCGCCACTGTCGACGTCATCATAGCAAAGGTCAAGACCACCAAGAATACGGAACGCCGCGAATGGACTTACGTTCGCAAAGACAAGTCGACGCTAAGTGTCTCTCTTTCGGTAACCAGCATCTGGGATGAACGCGGTGAACTGTCGGGGTTCCTTGCTATCGCGACTGACATTACCGACCAGAAAAGATCGGAGCAGGCATTAAGAGAAAGTGAGGAACGCTTCCGCTTCATGACCGAAAATGTGCCGGGGGTGATCTATCTCTGCCGCGAAGATGACCGGTTCACGAATATTTTCATCAGCGCCAACATCGAAAAGATCACCGGTTTCAAAAACACTGAATTTCTCGACGGCACCATCGACATCGAGGAACTGATACATCGCGAAGATTTTGAACGTGTCGACAGCGAATTCAAAAAGGCCATCCAGGAACGGACGGGCTTCTCGATGGAGTACAGGATCGTCCACCGGTCGGGTATCGTGAAGTGGGTCAAAGAATCGGGTTCTGGAATTATCGGCAAAGATGGCACACGACTGATCGAAGGTTACATCAGCGACATCACCGAAAGGAAGAAAGGCGAAGAGG
>WUUC01010977.1_pt1 | contig 20436 bp, 33 predicted proteins | sample 6278441 | NCBI WGS metagenome assembly WUUC01 (sample SAMN13675441, study PRJNA597444) | soil metagenome | isolation source: soil | place: USA: Washington | collected 2017-10
CGGACTCGGGGAGGGCGGCGACCTGGGCGGCGTATTCGCCCTTACTCGCGTTGTGCATCGTCTGACTCCTTGCTGGGGAACGGGTTGGTGCGTCTGGCGCGGATCCGTCGTGCCCGCTCGGCCATGTGGTGATCCAGGACGATCGCCACGTCCGACCAGGGGCTGTCGGCGGTGATGGGTCCGGGCCATGGGGGAAGCGGATCGTCATCTGCCCCGGGGTCCGTGTCGGGCACCCAGTGAACTTAACGCACTTCATCGGCCGAACACAGTCGGTGGACCGGCGTGTCACTCTTCGTCGGATCCGGGGGTCCACGGCTCGGAGTGGCGGACCGGTTTGTGGTGGACCACGATGCGGAGCACCCGGCCGTGACCGGCCAGTAGGCACGGGTCGCACACGTTCAGTTCCAGCTCGACGCCGTGCGTCTGCGGGTCCCACGCCGTCGACCCGTACTGGCCGGGGGAGCGGAACGTCGTCCCGGCGTACGGCTGGTTCTCCGGCGGGTTGCTGATACCGCCGCAGGCGGATTCCAGCTCCCGGGCGCACACGAAACAGGGCAGGGTCACATCTGGTCCAGACGTCGGACCTGCGCGCGGCGTCCGGCGACGATCGCCGCGGACCCGAGGCCGATCGCGGCCAGGCTGGACACCAGCACCAGCCACAGGGTGTTCTGCGACGGCCGGGCCTGCCCGACCTTCACCCATGTTGCCTGGCTACCGCGCTGCGCACAGCGGAGGACGGCACCGTTGTGGGTTTCGAACGTCTCGTGCGGCGACGTGCACGCCTGTCCCGGTGCCGGTTCGGGTCCGTACCCGGACAGGGCCGCCGACACGGACAGGGCCGCCATCGCAACCGCGACCACGATGGCCAGCTTCACGGACAGGGGCAGGGGCGGGGTTGGGTGTGCCGGATTCACCCCCGGGAAACGTTCGAGCGCCCACCCGGGAAACGGGGGGCGCTCGACGAACAGGCGGGCGGGTCAGGTCCAGTTGGGGATGCGTCGCTCCCACGACGCGGACTCGTACACGGCGACAACCAGCGCGCACACCGCCTGCCCACCGGTGTGACACGTCGCCGACGCGGTCACCCGCCCCCGGTGCGGCAGGTCGGTCCGGGGCCGGTTCTTGAGGAGCGCATCCAACGACAGGTCGATCAGTTCGTCCAGGACGCCGGCCGAGCCGGCGTGGTGCTCGACGAGCAGCCCCCGCCTGGTGTCGTCCTGGACCCAGCCGATCCCGGCGTGGGCCGACTCCCCGGGCGTGGCGGTGACGGCGCGGGCCATCACCACGTACAGCCGGTCGCCCCACACGCCGGGGCAGTGGACGATCGCCGGGACCTGTTCGACGTGGGCGCCGGGCGGCAGGACCGACGACAGGCAGATGAGGTTCCGGTCGGCGACACCGGCGGCTACGAGGGCCGCGTCGAACGCGGCCAGTTCCGTCGGCCCGGTCCCGGTGGCGGACACGATGGGGATCCTCACGCGGCACCGACCGTGGTGGGGAACTCGTACGACCAGAACGTCTGCACGTCGACCGGGGTGGCCTTCACCACGCCGGCGAGCCCTTCGAGGCGCCGCTCGATCGCGTCCGGGAGGCCCCGCTTGGCGTTGTGCCCGCAGATGTCGAGGAAGATGATCCCGCCGTCGTCGGCGGCGACGCGGTACATGGCTTCGACCAGTTCCCCGAACGCGGGTGTGCCGACGCCGCGGACCCCGACGAACCCGCAGTACCAGATGCGGCGGGCGGCGTAGTGGTCCGGCCAGTTCCGCCGGAAGTAGGCCGGCGACACCAGCGGCCACGCGTCCAGGTCGTTCGTGTACGTCGACATGCCCGTGACGGCACGCCGGTCGCCGTCGTTGTCGGTCCACAGGTACTTGCGGATCCGCTTGTCGTGCATGACCTCGTCGAACTCGGCGCGGTTCATGAGGTGCCGCTGCGCGGCGAGTTCGTTGACCGGCCGGAAGCAGTGCTGGTACAGCCGCCACGCGGTGTCGTCGGGAATGAACGCGTCGGCCAGGTCGTCGACCACTTGGACTGTCATGGGTGAGGGGCTCCGTCGGGTTGGGGAACGAGGGCCCCTCCCGCGCGCACCCACCGGGGGATGGGCAACACGCGGAAGGGGGAGCACCTGCCAAAGGGCTCCACCCGACGATGACAAACTTGCGTCCCCAAGTCAACGCGCAGCCCTATCGGAGAGACATTGATACCTGTCACGCTTGACCCGTCAGCGGCCACCCTGGTCGAATTGCCCAACCTGCCAAGGGGAAAGGCACCACCACCCATGTCGAACACCACATGGGGCGCCCGCGCGATCGCTGCCGACATCATCACCCAGATCCGCGCCGGGGCCCTCACGCCCGGCCAGCCACTGCCATCCCGCCGCAACCTCGCCGCCCTGTACGAGGTCAGCGAAACCACCATCACCCGGGCGCTGGCCCTGCTGTCGTGGTCCGGGTGGATCGTCGGGCATAAGGGACGCGACGTGCGCGTCACCAACCCGACCCCGGACACACCGAAGGCCCCACCCGGCGGACCGGAGGGGCCTTCAGCGTCCTAGCGGGGGCGGGTCAGCGCCACTCGACCTCGTCGACCTGGATCGCGACGTCGTGGTACGTCGACACGACCCGGATGGCCACGTCGTGGTAGGTGGAGGCGACACGGATGGCGACGTCGTGGTACGTCGACGCGAGGCCGGCGAGGCCGTAACACGACGTGCACGACGCCGGGACGACAGCCGCGGCCTGGGTGCCGGCGGCGACAGCGCCACCGGTCAGGCCGAGGGCCGCGAACAGGCCGACGGCGGCGATGAGTCTGCGCATTTGGGGGTTCCTTCCGCTTGGGGACGCAAGTTCACCCCGAACGGTACGCCTACTTGCGTCCCCAAGCCACGGGGGACACGTCGAATGGTCACTGGCCGCGGTGCTGACCCGCGCATCCCGCTCTTATGAGGGGCAGGTGGGCACCGGCCCGCCAGCGTGATCCACAGGGATGACATATGTAAAAATGGTGGTCGTGGCGGTCCCGCAGCGAAAAACCTCTTCCCAGACCATCCTCCTGTCGGTCTTCGTCGCCGACCCCGACGCCGAGCGGCACGGCTACGCCCTCATGCGCACCCTCGGCTGGCCCAGCGGCAAGCTGTACCCGCTCCTCGCCGCCCTGGAAGCCAACGGGGCCCTGGACCGCCGCATGGGTGCCCCGACGGGCCCAGGGCGGCCACCGCGGGCGCTGTACAGGCTGACGGACGTGGGTGCGCAGCTCGCCAAGGTGGACCCGGCGAGGCCACGCACCCGTTGAGGTCGAGATCGGAATCGAACCGACGTATCTCGCTTTGCAGGCGGTTCCCTCACCACTCGGGCACTCGACCGTGAAAACGTGCCCCCGGCTGGATTCGAACCAGCGGCCTCGACCTTCGGAGGGTCGCGCGCTTCCGCTGCGCTACGAGGGCAGAAACCCGGGCGCCGACGAAGCCCCTACGGGCGCCCGGGTCACCGGCTCCGGGACGGAACCGGCGACGATGGGATGCCGGACGGGACCGATGCCGGCTGAACCGGCACCTCGTCGGCCGCCGCGCTGTATCCGGCGACGGCGATGATCCCGACGAACCCGGCGACCATCCCCCATTTGATCACGCGGGGGACGGTACGGACCGCGGCCTTGCGGAGCCCGGGCACCGACCGTCGGACGACGAAGTAGTCCTTCCACGCGCGCCGGCAGACCGCGTAGGCGACACCGAAGGAGAACCCGACCACGAGGCCGGTCAGGAACATCCCGGACCGCAGTGCGGAGCCGAGGATCTCACCGAACGCATCGAGCATGGTCTCATCCTCTCCCGGGAACTTCAGGCGGTCCAGCCGCTCCGCCCGGCCTACGCCAGGTACTCGTCGATCAGGTCGTTGTGCGGGGCGAACACCACCCCGCCGTACCTGGCCGCGAGATCGTCGCGGACCTGCGTCGGGGAGTCTGCCCGCAGCCACGCCGCCCGGTCTGCGTCGCTGAGACCCTCGACGAACGGCGGCCACACCAGCGTGGCCAGCTCGACGTGGACCGCGACGGTCACGAACCACATGTTGCGCCGGTTACGCGGGTCGTGCACGTACCGGGGTGCCGACACCCACCAGTGCGCGCCGGGGATGACCAGGCCGGTCTCCTCGCCCAGCTCCCGGACGACACCGTCGATGACGCTCTCGCCGGGGTTGAGTTTCCCGCCAGGGAACGCCCACCCGCGGCCGTCGCCCCGGCGGATGAGCAGGAGCCACCGCTGCCCGTCGGTGGTGACCACGGTGACGACCGGGTCGACCGCGCGGACCTCCCCGGCCCGGCCCGGGATGCTGGAGCCAGGGGGAAGGTTCGGCTCGACCGGGTTGACCGGCCCGCCGGCGTCAGTGTCGTGGCGGATCCACGGTTCGGTGCTGGTTGCGTTGCGCGTGGCGGTTTGTGTCATACCGACAATTATTCCAGTCGATACCTTCCGGGAACCTTCCGGCGCTACTCGCGCGGGTCCACCGAAACGTCGTTCGCCATTGCCGGAATCCGCGCCATCCGCCACGGCCCACCCTGCTCGCGCCGGTACAGAACCCACAGCCCCGACGGGTGCAGGTGCACGTCCAGGCCGCCACCCACGATCACCTCGCGGTGGCCACCGCCGCCGCGGTAGGTCACGTCGACCAGCTGGTTGGCGCCGGCCATCCGCACCCCACGGGCTCCGTTCATCAGTTCGTTGGTCACGTACGGGCAGAGGGATTCGAACCCACTAAGCCGAAGCACCAGATTTACAGTCTGGCCCCAGTCTCCAACCTGGGTGTACCCGCGTAGTCGCCGGCCTCAGCAGCCAGCAGCGTCGGTCGTCTTGCCGTCAAGCCGGTCCTTCGTCGCCTGGAGCCGGCCCGACATCTCACCCGGATACTCCGGGTCGTCCTCCAACGGCTCCAACAGGTCCAGCGCCTCCCGTTCCCGGCCCTCGACCAGCAGCCGGAACATCGGGTACATCTTCTCCCGGGCGATGGTGCCGATCTGCTCGTAGATGAACGAGTCGTCCGACCACTCACCCTCACGCCACTGGAACGTGGAGTCCGGGTCCTGCTTGATCGACGTGCCGCACTCGTCGACCCGGGCCATGAGCTTCTCGGCGCCGCCCGGGCCGCGGTCCATCCCGTGCCGGTTGGCTACCCAGCGGAGCATCTCCGCCCGGGTACCGCCGGACAGGGGCGCCTCGACGACCGTGGACCAGGCGATGTACTCGTCTCGGTCCGCGATCGGTTTGATGACCAGCCGGGTCATTGTGGTCCTCTCGTCCTGCGCCCGGGGGTGCCGGGCCTCGGGTGAATGACGGGATTCGAACCCGCGACCTCCTGGATCACAACCAGGCGCTCCACCTGTTGAGCTACATCCACCAAGGTGCCGGCTCCCGCCCTTCCGAGGGGGCAGGAGCCGGGCTGGTTGTCACGGACCACGGGGGAGGCCCGCGTCAACCACACCTCACGCTACCCGTACCCGGGTAACGGCGCAAGGCGCTTGTGCCCGCGGAAGGATTCGAACCTTCGACCTGCCGTGTGTGGGACGGCCGCTCTACCACTGAGCCACACGGGCAAAACCCCAGCAACCCGGCCGGGGGGATTGGCCGACGCCACACACTGCGGCACGCTGCTGGGGTTTCTCCACCACCAGCATGCCCGCACCACAGTGCTCGCGCAGCCCTTTCACCAAATCCATCCACTCATCCGGGTGAATGGATGCGCCCCGCCACGCACGTCCCGTACGCTGGCCGGGCAACAGTCGCCACGAGGGGCTCCTGTTCGCTACCGTCAGCCGGCGGTGCCCGGACCGCATACCCGGGCGCCGCCGGTCTGTCGTCGGCGGAAAGGGTGGGATTTGAACCCACGAAGCCGGCTCAACACCCGCTCACGCCGCTTCCAACGGCGTCCCCGTGACCACCGGGACCTTTCCTCGGTTGAACACCACATGACCGCCTACGGACCACTTCTGAACGGCGACGCCCTCATCGGCCTGCACTGCCCCGCCTGCCACGTCCCGTTCACCATCCGCGACTGGCTTGCCCAGGTCCCCATCGGCCCCGGCGGAGACCCCGCCGCCCGCGCCGCCGCCCGCATGGACGCCGTCTTCAGGCCGGTCACCGTCGCCGTCCACTGGTCCTGCCACACCGGCCACAACAACCCGCCGGCCGACCGGGTCGCGAACGTCAGCAACGCCCGTAACTGGTGGCAGATTTAGCCAAGCTCTCCCGTATGGACTCGAACCATAATCGACCGGTTAACAGCCGGCTGCTCTGCCAATTGAGCTACAGGAGAATGCGTGACGCAGACGGGCCTCGAACCCGCAAGATGTCCGGCTTGAAAGGCCGGCGGCTCTACCAATTCGCCCACTGCGCCAGGTCGCTGGCGGCCCTCACCCCGCCAGCTTGCCGTTCCGCCGCCCAGCGGCGACGAAGGTGACCCGGCCCAGCGTCCGGGATCGGCGTGTTCCGGGAGGGACTCGAACCCCCGCGAACCGCCGTGTCGAGGCGGCGCTCTGCCACTGAGCTACCGGAACGTGAAGCGGGGCCAGTCATCTTCCCGATGGCCAGGCCCCGCTCGTCTTTCGTTGTGGCGGAGATGGGATTCGAACCCATGACCTCTGGGTTATGAGCCCAGCGCGCTGCCGAACTGCGCTACTCCGCACCGCCGCCGGCGCGCCAACACCGGCGGGTCTTGCCTTGCTGTCGATCGTCGTTCCGGGTCCAGGAACAGAGAGACCGGTGTACGCGAGCCAGGGCTACTGGATCGGGGACCAGTGTACGCCGCCCCGGGCTCGAACCGGGAACCGTCAGATTAAAAGTCTGCTGCTCTGCCATTGAGCTAGCGGCGCCTGACATATGTAAAAAGGGTGACTCCGGCGGCCCCGCCCGGAAAAGACACCCTGGTGCGTACGCGGTGGCCGCCGCCGGCATCGGGAAGGTAACCATGCCAAGCGACGCTCTCGATGTCCGTGTTCCGGGCGGCCACCGCTCGGGGGATCGTACAGACGAATATCAGGTCCGGTCCCAGGTTTGCCACAGATCCACACCCATATCGGGGTCGCAGGATCAGAGCCATGAGAAACGTTCTGGTGGTCCTCGCCCTGGCCCTGGCCGCCGTGGCGGCGGCGGTGGCCCTGCTGTGTGAACCGTCGTGGGACCGGGCTTCGGTGGCCCTCACCGCCGCGGCCGTGGCCGCCCAGGTGTGGGCGCCGCGGGTGGTGTCGTCTCCCGGCCGCGACTCGAACGCGGAACCGTCCGCTTAGGAAGCGGCTGCTCTGTCCGTTGAGCTACCGGGAGCTGGTCGGGCGACCAGGAGTCGAACCTGGCTGTGGGGGTGCGACCCCCGCGTGTTGCCGCTACACCACCGCCCGGGTGGTGGCGGGCTGGCAACGATCACCTTGGTCCGGAACGCGGCGGCCCGCCGGGCGCCGCGCTCTACCAGGGTAGAGGAGGGTAAGGGAATCGAACTCTCACGGGTTGCCCCGTGGCCCGGCGTTCGAAGCCGGTTGCCCACCATGGGCGCTACCCTCCGCCGGTGCCCGGCTTGTGTCATCCTCCGCCGCCCGAACGCGGCGGAGTGCCTCGGCGTAGGGGATGCCAAGGTCACGGGCGAGGCGCTTGGCGTCGTAGTCCCTACTCATGGCTCCTCAAGACTTCCTAAACTCCCACCGATTCGGTGGGTTGAAACGTTCCGGTGCCGCATCCTGAGCGCATGACGAACAGGGACAGCGACCGGGACCGCCGGCGCAACACGACCAGCACCACACGCCCGAGCACCAGCGGCTCCGGATGGGGATCGTGGGGTTCGACCAGTTCCAGCAGCTCCGACGACGGGGGATGCTCCTCGTCGGGGTCGTCCAGCTCCAGCTCGTCGTCGTCCAGCTCGGACAGCGGCGGCGGGGGTGGCGGGGGCTGCGACTAGTCCCGCAGCAGTACCGTCCGCAGCCGAACTTCCTGGCCGGGGCCGATCGCGTCCACCTCGAACGAGTCACCCGGGGTGAACGCGATCGGCCCTTTCGTATCGGCGCGGACGCCGACGAACCCGTTCGGGTGGTGCGGGTCGGGTTCGAACACGAGTGGTACCGCGGCCTGGCCGGCGGGGAACCATGTCCCGCGTGGGGGCCGGTCCTGATCTGTCACGTCGGGTTGGCCGGATTCGAACCGGCGTCCTCTGCGTCCCGAACGCAGCGCGCTACCAAGCTGTGCCACAACCCGTGAGGCGGGACGGAGCCGATACCCGTTCGGCCCCGTCCCTTTTCTCATGTCAAGTGAGAGTTGATCGCGTTTCCCACCAGTACGTTTAACGCCCCGGCCTTGCTGATGTCTGTGCGCTCTTCCACTGAGCTACCCCGCCGTGGTGGTGGTGCTGTTGGAGGCGGGGCCGGGATTTGAACCCGGGCCTCACTGGACTTCGGTCCGGTGCGGGTCGACCTGGTGCTGGCGATGATGAGGAGTCTGGAGCGAAAGCCTCATCCTGACTGGCCGCGGCTGCCTCTACCGATTGGGCTACCCGGGCGTGGAGAGCCTGGGGCAGGGGTCGAACCTGCACTGTCACCGTTGTGGCCGTGTGAACCTGAGAAGGAGTCTGAGCCTCTCAGTTGCCCGCCGCTCCCAGCGGGAATCCAGGGGTCGCCTACGCGAACAGGTAGGCGAACAGGGGGTCGGTGTCCGGGTCGTCGACGACGGCCGCGTTCGCGGACTCGCGGGCCAGCTTCACCGCCTCGATGAGCCGGTTGACCCGGAACATGAGCAGCTTCTGCCGGGCGGCGGGGACGGCGCCGGACAGGGTGACGGTGGTCCAGGTGCCGAGGTTGACGTCTTCCTGGATGACGTCGACCTGGGCGGGCTGGGTGTACTCCGGGGTCGGCGGGGTCCACTTGACGAACGTCTTCGCGACCTTCTTCGTGCGGACCGTCTCGGCCGGTTCGGACCGGTAGTAGCCAGCGGCGGTGGACTCGTCGGGTTCCCACCGGCGGGACGGGTCGAGGACGGGCAGCTTCCCGATGAACGTGCGCAGGTCCGTCAGCTGCTTCTCCAGGAACAGCATGAACGTGACGGGCACGTCGGCCATGAGGGTCACCCCGTCGATGACGATGTTCCCGCGGGCGTGTGTGTTCCCCACGTCCTGGGTCGCCTGGAGGGTGAACAGCCGGCCGAGGATGGCGGTGACGTCGGCGAACAGGTTCTCGACGGCGACCTGCGGATAGTTCCGTTCGCCGGGGAGCTGCTCGCCTTCCTCGTCGCGCGACTGGTAGGCGCGCAGGACACCACCGAGGTGCGGGCCGGGCTGGGCCAAGCGGTGCAGGGCGGCGAACTCTTGGGTGGCGCGCGGCTTGTAGCCGGCCAGGAGTGCGTTGATCTGGGCGAGCGTGGTCACCGCGGAAGAATAGCGGCGGCAGGTGAGTTACGCGCGCGGTTTCGGTCAGTTCCCCACGGCCGTGCGGCGGCGGCGCCACGCGACGATCCGGTCGGCGGCGGCGGTGACGGCCGGGTGGTAGTTGGACCTGTCGGTGTGGCCGGGGAGGAACTCGGCCATCGAGGTGCAGTGATCGGCGTGGAGGGTGGCCCATTGCAGCCACACCGTCTGGGCGATGGCGCGGAGGGCCAGGCCGACGGGGAACGAGGCGAGGAACACCGCGGCGTCGAACAGTCCAGGGATCGGCATGGGTCCATGGTAGGTGTCGGGGTGGCCGGATTTGAACCGGCGAATCTCTCGCTCCCAAAGCGAGCGCCCTACCTGACTGGGCCACACCCCGGTGTCAAACACGCTTGTCGACAAGGACCCTTGACATCCGACGGGATGTCAAGGACGCTTGACGGCATGCGGAACCTCATCCGCGAGTTGCGGGGCCCGATGTCCCAGGACGATCTGGGCAAAAAGATCGGCGTGTCACGACAGACCGTCATCTCCATCGAGAAAGGCCAGTACAACCCGTCCCTGCCACTCGCATTCAAAATCGCCCGCCACTTCAACAAGACCATCGAGGAGGTGTTCCTCTGTGACGACGCAGAGCACGCAGACGCCCAGTGAAGCCCCCGAAGACCGCCGCGTCCACCGGTTCATCCTCGCCACCGCGGCGGTCATCATCGCCGTGCCCACCGCAGCTGCCGCGGTCGCGTTCGCAACCGGAACCAGCCCGTTCCCGTGGGAACTGATCGGCTCGATCGCCCACCTCACCGCCGTGTTGGCCATCTTCGTCGGTGTCGCCGTCCTCCTGGTGCCCAAGCTGTCGGACTGGTTCGGCGCACCGAACCTGACCCGGCCCCGCGACGAACGCGAGACGGCCATCTTCGGCCACGCCCTGTTCGTGTCCTACCTGATCACCGCGATCGGACTCGTGATCGCCTCGGTCGCGATGCCCAGCTTGGTGGTGTCGTTCCTCGTCGTCGTCCAGGGCCTGAGCCTATGGCTCGGCCTCATCTTCTTCGCCCGCCGGATCTGAACGGAGACCGCCACCATGAACGCAACCAAGGAAACCCCCACGCCCGCGTCGGAAGACCCGACCCGACGCCCGCTCCGCCGCGCCCTCGCGCTGGCCGCGATCGTCGTAGTTGTCGTCACCGCCGGACGTTCGGCCGTCCTCATCACGCTCCGGCCCGACCGGGACGTGACGGGGATCGTCGCAGGCAGCTTCCTGGCCGGCGTCGCACTCGTCGCCATCGCCAGCTACATCCTGATGATTTTCAAGCCCGACCTGGTCCGCAGGTACGGACTGCCGGCCGTCGGAATCGTCGGCGACGAACGGGAGAGTCACCTGGCCCTCCACGCCTACCAGGTGGCCTACACCACCACGCTGGTCGGAACCGTCATCTACGCCGTCGCGTTCGACTCCATCGGCGTCATCGTCATCTCGGTCCTGACCCAGGTCGCGTTCATCGGGTCGCTGATCTGGCTCAACCGGAAGGTCTGATCTTCGAACACCTGAGCAACCCGCACGGGCAACGCACGTAGGCTGCCGGTCGTGATCCTTTCCGACCTCGATCTGAGGGGCGAAATCGCGGCCGGCAGCCTCGCGCTCGACCCGTACGACCAGGAACTCGTCCAGCCCGCCAGCATCGACGTCCGACTGGACCGGCTGTTCCGGGTGTTCAACTCCCACCGGCACACCCACATCGACCCGGCCCGCAAACTCGACGGCCTCACCGAACTGGTCAGGGTCGGGCATGAGGGGTTTGTGTTGCACCCGGGCGAGTTCGCTCTCGGGTCCACGATCGAACGTGTCGCGCTCGGCGCCAGCCTCGCCGCACGCCTGGAAGGCAAGTCGAGCCTGGGCCGGCTCGGGCTCCTCGTCCACTCCACCGCGGGGTTCATCGACCCCGGGTTCTGCGGGCGGGTCACGCTGGAACTGTCGAACGTGAACACCCTTCCGATCCTGCTGCGCGTCGGTATGAAAATCGGCCAGTTGTGCGTGATGCGCATGTCGTCGCCAGCCGCCCGGCCGTACGGTAGCGCCGGGCTCGGCTCCCGCTACCAGGACCAGGTCGGCCCCGTCGAGTCGCAATCCTGGAAGGACTTCCCACCACAGTGAGCACCGCGATCCTCGAAAACCTCGACCTCGTACCTGACCGCCGGTGCGGCTACGTCGCCGGCCACCGCGCCCCCCGATGCGAACGCCTCGCCGCCGTGCACGCTCTCGTCGACGTCGACGGCGCCGACGTCGGTATGGCGTCGTGCGCGGAGCACCAGCCGGCCCTCCACCGGTTCGGCTGGATCCGCGGCATGCACCACTTCGGCCCCGGTTGCGCGCATCCGGTGTCGACGTGGGGCAGCGACGGATGCATGCCGAGCATGTGAGTCGGGACGACAGGATTCGAACCTGCGACTTCCGGCCCCCCAGGCCGGCGTTCTACCAAGCTGAACTACGTCCCGGTGTCCGACCGACACCCGGCCGCCGGTGGGCGCTGGCGAGGCGCCCCGACAACGGCCGGGCGGCGGGCAAAGGTCGTCTCGCATGAGGAACTCGCGTTCCCGGCCCGCGTTGCCCGTCGGTCCTCGCCGGAGCCACCGGCTACCCACGACGGGTGTCATCACCATACGTACCCCCGAGAGGAATCGAACCTCCGGCCTTCGCGTCCGTAGCGCGACGCTCTATCCACTGAGCTACGGGGGCTTGCTGTTACGTGTCGCCGGGTGGAGTCGAACCACCGGCCTCGGAGTTATCAGCTCCGCGCTCTAACCAACTGAGCTACGGCGACAGGGTGGCCAGCCCCGTGCACAGGGCTGGCCGCGCCAGACGGCCACCGGGGGAACGTCCCCGGCTCCTATCCGACTTCGCACGTGTGCGCGCGGAAGCGACTGGATTTGAACCAGCGCCGGGGCTCACACCCCGGACTCGATTAGCAGTCGAGCGCCTTAGACCTCTCGGCCACGCTTCCATCCTCACCCGGCGGCGTCTTCCTCCCCGCCGCCGGGTTGAGGTGTTCATCTTCCCGTGGGCACCGGCCGTTGCGGCGCGGGGGGGCCAGGCACGGCCCGAACCCTGTCGCGTACGGGCGGACGGCCCGGCACAGCCCGGTGGTGTCCCACAGCATGCCCGGACCTTAGCCCGCCGGTGGTGTCCACAGCAGCCGCCACCACGGGTGGTCTTCACCGTCCGGGTGGGCCCGGGATACGCCGTGCGCGTCCGGGCCGGTGTCTTCGACCCACCCGTCTGCCTTGTGCAGCCCGATCGGCTGGGCAAACAGGTACGTGACGGCGGGTAGGCCGAGGCGGGTGACGACCAGGTCGTGGCGGGCGGCGTACACCCGGGCGTACAGGTCCGGGTTCCGGCCGCGGCGGACGTAGTTGTTGCAGCAGCGCAGGGTGTCGCCGTCGACGATGTAGCCGGCCCACGCCACCGGCTCGCCGCCTTCGACGGCGACGAGGTACGACGCCCCGGCCGGGTCGTCGACGGTGGATTCGGCGTCGTTCCACCACTGGCTGCGTAGCGGCTCGGCGCCGAGCGCGTCGGCCAGCCACCGGTACCAGTAGCCGCCCGGGGTGAGGTGAACAATATTCACGCGGTAACGACGGGACTTGAACCCGCGACCTCCGCCTTGACAGGGCGGCGAGCACTCCAACTGCTCCACGTCACCTTGGAGTGGCCCGGACTCGAACCGGATCTCCCCCTTTGCGGGGGTGGCGGCACCGTTCCGCCCTTCCACTCGCCCCAGGTCTCGTCCCCGCCGGTGACTGGCCGGTGGCGGCGCTGCTGGGTTCGTCGCGACCTGTTAGGCGGTAGTCAGCCGCCGGGTCGCGCCGCGTGGTCCCGACGGGATTCGAACCCGCACTGGCCGCGCTGAGAACGCGGTGAGCTATCCAATTACTCAACGAGACCAAGATTTTTCAAGATTCTTTCCCTGGGGACTGCACGTTTCGGCCCCCGTTTTGCACTAGGTAGGTATGGAACACATCCCCAACGCCCTGGCGTTCATGACCGACGACAACCTCACCGACGAGCAGTGGGCCGTGGCCCTCGGCGAGTTCATCCGCCCGGCGATCGACGCGGAGATCGACCGGCTTCTCCCGCCGGGGGAGGTCGAGCGCCGCCTGGCCGAGCTGCTGGCCCGGGTCGAGAGGGCCGAGCGGGAGCCGGGCGCGTGAACCTCCTGACGGGACCAAGATTGTTCCTCCGGGCATTGCACAGGCCGAAGATCAGAAACGGTTTCCTTACATGAACACCAACGAGAACCCCAACGCCCTGTCCGACGACGACCGCTTCGACACCTGGCTCCGCGCGAAGTGGGACCAGTTCTCCGCCAACCTGGACCACCGGTACGGCAAGCTCCCCCCGGCCGAAGCCTCCGCCCGCCGGCTCGCGGTGCTCGGGGTGTACGCCGACCCGAAGAAGATCCAGGCCGTCCTCGACGCGAGGGCCGGGCGGGACTCGAACCCGCGGCTTGCCGATTAGAAGTCGGCCGCTCTATCCACTGAGCTACCGGCCCGGCCCGGCTTGTGTTCGTGTGCGTGGACCCGACAGGGATCGAACCTGCCACCTCCCGGATGCAAGCCGGGTGCTCTACCAGATGAGCTACGGGCCCTGGTGCCTGATTAGTGACATGCGCTCACAGGCTTCGCGCTGTGCGGCCCGCCCGGTCCGGATTGGGCGGGCTACACCTCGGCCGGGTACCTCGGCCGTTGTACACCCGGAGGGATTCGAACCCTCACTCCCTGGGGAACCGGAACCTGAATCCGGCGCGTCTGCCTGAGTTCCGCCACGGGTGCGTGGTGCGGGTGGGGCCGGGACAGCAGTCACTGTGGAGAGTGGCGTCCAACCGGTCGGCGCCCTGACTGCTGTTCTGTTCCCGGGGCCGTCCGGCCGACCCCACCCACGTCTTCGTGTTACCGGCCGAACAGTCCCCGGCGGCGCGGCGCGAAGCTGCCGGCCTTGGCCTGGAACTCGCGGACCCAGGACGGGAACTCGTTGAGCAGGCCGTCGTACAGCTCGGTGTCGCTGAGGGTGCGGGGGTCCGGGCCGGCGGGGAAGTAGCCGGCGTTGTCGATGTAGGAGCGGGTCATCTTGTTGAGCTTCTGGAGGAACGTCTTCTCTTCGTAGCCGTACCCGACGAACTGCCAGAACATCGGGTCCTGCTCGGCGTCGCGGATCGCCCGCTCGGTCTCCGAGGCCGGGTAGGTGTCGCCGTCGGTCTGGAAGACGACGAAGCCGGGGGCGCCGTTGCCGTTCTTGCGGTGGAACTCGCGGATCGCCTTGATCGCGGGGGCGTAGTTCGTGCCGCCCATGCGACCGGCCTTGCGGACGATCTCGGCCATGGCCCCGGTCGGGTTGTTCACGTCGACGTCGACGGGCTTGCGCACGCTGGTGTCGAAGAGGAACACCGGGACCTTGCCGTCGTCGTCGAAGCGGGCCGACAGGCCGAGGACCCGCTCGGTGAGACCCTGCATGGTGCCGTCGCTGTAGTAGCCCGACATCGAGCCGGAAAAGTCGCAGGCCATGTAGACCGCGGCGGTGACGTTCTCGACGCCGGCCTTGCGGATCGAGACCTTGGCGGCCTCGGCCTTTTCGAAGATCGGGTGGCCCTTGCTGAGGTCGATGGGCATTCGGTCTCCCTTGGGTGGGGGCTGGTTGCCTGTGCCCCCACACCGTACCCCGTAACCCGCAATCGGCACAACACGTGGGTCTGTGGAGCCGGTGCCCGGGCTCGAACCGGGCGCCTCCGACTTACGAGGTCGGCGCTCTACCTTCTGAGCTACACCGGCAGTGCACAAAGGAAACTTTCGGTACTCTGACGCGTACCCCTCGTGTCCCCGCCCCCGCGAAGAGATGGAGACCCCCGAGTGGAGCCGACCGCCACACCTGCGTTCACCCTGGAATCCAAGCTCCGGGCACGGGTGCCCGAGCACTCCTACGTGTTCACCGGAACCGCCCCGCCGGAAAGTATCCGCCAACGGGTCGGGGACCTCACCCTCCCCCACGGCGCCGCGATGGTCACCGCTGAAGGCGACCACCAGCCCCTGCCGTCCCGGGTCTGCGTGGAGTGGACCACCCCCGCCGGGTCCTGGCAGGTGTGGACCGAAGAGGTCGCACCGGGCCGGCACAACATCCGCATCGACGGCCCGCCCGGCGACGTTCGCCTGGACGGGATCACCGAAAGCCACCTGATGGCTTTGCTGGAACTGGCCGGCTTCATCGAGCCGGACATGATGGCGGACATTGTGGGCCCACCGGCCTGAGTCTGCCTCGCCCCGACAGTGCCCGGCCCCGACACCCCCGAGGCCGGGCACTGTCGCACCATCACCAGGATGAACGTCCCCGCGGAGGGGCCGGCGTGTCCCGGTCGTGTGCGGCGGTCTTGAGGATCGTGCGTGCGTCGGCCCGCCACCGGGTGCGGGTGGCCTGGTGCAGCCGGCGGCGGCCCTTGATGTAGCCCGAGCACATGTCGCAGCCGCAGAAGATCTGCCGGCCGCGCCACGACGGGTTCATGTAGCAGCGGGGGCGGATCCACACGTCGGCGACGAGGAACTCCGCCATGTCGCAGGGGCCAGCGGTGTGGTTGTGGTGCTCGGTGAAGTAGTCCCGCCAGCGCGGCTGGCGCATCTTCACCTTGTACGGGGTGTGGACGTGGGTCCGGGACATGTGACGACCTGCCCTTCGGCCGCCCGACCTGCGGTGGCCGGGACTAACGCCTGTCTTGCGGCACGTCGTCCACCCCCTCGCCGAAGGGGTCCAGGTCGTTGAGCACGGCGCTGCGCACCTCGACCATCCCACCCCACTGCACCGGTGACCGGACTGCGATACGCAGCCTGGCCAGCGTCCGCTGAATCTGGGCGTGCCGTTCCCGGTCGTGGAAGCCGCCAGGCTCGCCGCAGATGGGGCATTTCGACGGGGTCCGGTTCGGTACCCCGGCGACGAGGCCACCCGGGTACATCGCGATGTAGGTGCCAGCAGGCGAAAACCCCATCCTCGTTCCCTCCTCAGTCCCAGAGCCAGCCGGCGCCGTGGTGGTGCTGGCGCACGCTGGGCTCGGTGTCGACCTCGCCGGTGGCGCGGTACTCCGCGATCGCGCGGCGGCAGTCGTCACGGACCGACACCCGTTCGACGCCGGTCCACACGTGGTGGACGAACCACCGCGGCGGGTTCCCGGTCTTGTACCGGAAGCGGCTGCGGTTCCAGGTCGGCCACCAGTAGCAGCGGACGTCGTTGCGGCGGCGCCACCCGGACAGGCGGGGCCGGTCACGGGTCGTGTCCGGCCCGTCGGGCAGGTCACAGACCCGGCTGCTGCCGGTGAGGTACCACGCCCTGCTGCCGAGGCGGGTCCGCGACTTGGTGTCGTGCTCGCACCACAGGTGGTGCGGTTCCCACCACGTCGTGGTTACCCACCAGGGCTTGTCCTTGTCCGTGTCGGACATCATCTGCTCCCTCGCGTAGAGAGCCCGCGTTCGGGCTCAACTACGGCTCGGGAGCTGGCGCACCATCCACCTCATCACCTTCCGTCGCGTCGACGCTCTGCCGCGTACGGCAGGCGGTCCTCCTGTCGGGCTGTGCAGAAGAAGTCCCCGACCGTACTCCCATGAACGGGGTGCGGGTCGTGGTCCTGCCGGTTGCCGCACAGCCCGTGCGGCAACTCGACGATTCCGGCCTGCCGCGCGCAGTCACCCGCGCACACGTCCCACTTGACGCCGGCGGTGTCGACCGCGCACCGCTCAACGGTCAACGTCGAGAAACAGATCTCACACATCGTCCCGAACGTCGGATGATCCACGGTCATGGCTACTCCAACCAGGGGAGCTTGGGAACGTTGTCGGCGTCGTGCTCGGACGGCACCCCCGCGGTCCCGCAGTCCAGGCACGACGCGTGGATCTTCACCGGTTCGTCAAGGCTCTCGCGGCTGTACATGACCCGCCGGCGGTGCCGCCCCAACGGGCAGAGCAGGGGCCTGCGGAACGCTCCGATGACCTGATCCCGGCGGTGGAATACCCATGCCAGGTACAGGTGTCTGCGCCAGCCGCCGTAGAACGTGCGGCAGTGCGCGCTGCCCGGCCAGTGGTCACCGATCGGGTGGAACTGTGAGAAGTCCAGGTTCACTCCGGGTGGGTCTCCTCGACCGTGGGGAACGGGTGATCCGTACCGTGCTGGAGCCGGGGCCCGGGTTCGAACCGGGGACCTACCGCTTACAAGGCGGTTGCTCTTCCACTGAGCTACACCGGCGCGGCGAGCTGCTGAAGTACCCCGGACATGTCGGGGGCGACCTTCGGTTTGGCCACGTAATGCTTCGTTGTTGTCGTCTCGCTGGCGTGGCCGAGTTGCAGCGACGCGCTGCGGGTACCTACCGCCTCGTCGATCAGGGTGGCGACCGTCTTGCGGAACGTGTGTGGCGTCACCCATTCCAGGCCGGTGCCGGCGCGGGCGTCGCGCCACTGGCGCCGGACGTTGGCCGGGTGCAGCCAGGTACCGCGGCGGGACACGAACACCGCGTCCAGCGTGTTGGCGGCGTCGACTGCCCGCCGTCGGGTTTTCAACGTGGCGACCGCGAAGTCCGGCAGGACCACCGTGCGGTGACCGGCGACGCTTTTCGTCCATTCCTGCCGGTACAGGCCGACGCCGGGGATCTGGACGAGGGTCCCGCAGATCGTCAGCGTCGCCACGTCGGCGTCCAGGTTCACATCCGACCAGCGGATCGCGAGGATTTCTCCGATCCGGGCGCCGGTGGCGAGCATGAGGTCGACGAAGTCGGCCAGGTCGGCGGTGGGTCGGGGCCCGGACAGCCCGGTGCCGGCCGGGCGCCATGCCCGGACCGCCGCCCGGACGTGGGTGAGGCCGTCGAGGTCGAGCACGGCAACGGTGTGGCGGGGGCGGCGTAGCCGGCGGGTGTCACGGACCGGGTTGGTGGGGATCGCGCCGTGCCGGACCGCCAACGAAAACATTTGCCCCAGAACAACTTTCACCGACCGTGCCGCGAACGGCGTGTCCGCGGCGACACCACGGAGGATCCGGTCAAGCCGGCCGACGGTGACATCACCGACCCGGAGCCGACCCAGGGCCGGCAGGATCGTGCCCCGCAGACTCGCCCGGTACCGGTGGACCGTCGACGGCGCCAGGTGATCCTCGGCGAGGATCTCCACCAGCCACAGGTCCGCCAACTCCTTGACCGACGTCGACCGGGTCACGTCGTCGGAGCCGGGGTTGGCCCGCCTCCGGAACTCGGCCTTGAGCGCCAGCACCGCGGCCCGCTCGGTGGCCCGGGTCTTCTCCACATCGCGGAGGACCCCGTCGAAGTCACGGAACCGTGCCCGGGCACGGACACCGGCGGCGGCGGACTCGACACGGATCTTCCCGAAGGTGCCGGCAGGGATTGGGGGGCGCGCCATACCTGGCACGATACGATCCCCACCGACATGCGTGGCGCCCTGGGCGGGACTCGAACCCGCACCCATCGTCGACGGTGAGGCAACGCGCTTCCCTGCCGGGGGTTGAGGTTCCCTGCCCTGTGGTCTTCTACACCACTGGCCCGGTCCCGGTGCATCCGCAACTCTCCCGCCGTGACACCGTTCGTTTTTCGGCCGCTCTATCCAATTTGAGCTACCAGGGCGTGCTCTCGGCGCGATTCGAACGCGCGCTGGTGGCCTCCTCAAGACCATGCCTCTACCGTTGGGCTACGAGAGCGTGGGGATCGTGGCCGGACTCGAACCGGGGCGTCTCCCCGAGGCCTCGGGGGGCTCTACCTGTTGAGCTACACGATCCACGAGCTGCTGCGACCGGACTCGAACCGGTGTACGTCCGGGCCGTCGCCCGGTCCCCCTCAACCGGGGGCGCTCTTCCCTTTGAGCTACGCAACAAGGTGGTCATCCCCCCGGCGTGGCGGGTTCGCACTCTCCGGTCGCGTTCGCCGGATAACCCCCGCTGTGACGGTGCTGCCGTCCTGCTTCTACCGGTAGGGCGCTCCCCGTGGGGCGTCGCCTTTTCGGATGACCTTGTATCGCCGGGGAACCAAGCCACCCACGGCGACGTGCTGGGCCCTGCAACGAATGACGCGCCGGTGTCGGCCTGCGGGAGTGTCGAGGGTCGCCCTCACAAGATCCCGTGGTTCCTCACGGCTGTTGCCCAGCTTCCCTACGTGGACCGGGCGGGAATCGAACCCGCAGCCGCGACTTTCGTCTCTGGATGTGGCTGTCCAGCCAGCCGGCCCAAGGTGAACGGCCTCATCCCTAGCCGTTCCGGAGCGCCTCTCATCTTCCTGCCGCTCTTCTCACTCGCGACTCGACGTGACGTGCCGACTGCCGAGCCGTACCGACCTGCGATCGCCGAAGCGATGGGCACATGGTCTTGCGCGCACCGGGCGGGGATCGAACCCGCCACCTCGGATTAAGCTCCGCCGGACGCCAGTCCTACCGGTGACCGCCCCGTATCCGTATGCCGTTGAGTGGTTCCCTCCGCGCGCGTCGGGCTTGCCACCGGCTCCGTGTCAGGTCAGAGGCCACGACCAGCTCCGCAACGAGGATTCGAACCTCGATTACCCGGTTCAGAGCCGGGCGTCCTGCCATTGGACGATCGCGGAATGGGTGGGTGCCGACCCGCCACAGATCGGCACCTCACCGGGCTACCAGCGCATCAGCGACACCCAGGTGGGTGTGGCCGGGGCGACGGCGCGCATGCCGGCCTCGGCCGGGGTGCGGTCGCCCTTGCGCTGGTTGCAGTCGCCGCACGCGGCGACGGTGTTGGACCAGGTGTTCCCGCCGTTGCGGGAACGGGGGAGGACGTGGTCGACGGTCGACGCCCGGCCACCGCAGTAGGCGCAGGTGTAGCCGTCCCGGGCGAGCACACCCGGCCGCGACCAGGCCGGGCCGCGGGTGTGCCGCCACTTCGTCTTGACGTAGGCCACGAGCCGCACGACTCGGGGCATCGGCCACAGGCCGAGCGTGCGGTCGGGTTCGGCCTCGTGGACCTCGGCGACCTGCCGTACGAGCATCCGCACGGCGTGCCTCAGGGTGA
>WUUC01076383.1_pt1 | contig 20427 bp, 19 predicted proteins | sample 6278441 | NCBI WGS metagenome assembly WUUC01 (sample SAMN13675441, study PRJNA597444) | soil metagenome | isolation source: soil | place: USA: Washington | collected 2017-10
GACCTCATCGCGCCCACCGCCCGCGCTTGGCCAACTCAGGTGGGTAGATCCCCACCCCCAAGCTCGCGGCGAACCCGGCATGCTGCCAGCCGTGACACTGGCGCAGCCGGAGTTTGGCGTTGCGGGCGCGGGATTCGACGTCGGCGATCGCGTCAGCCAGCAGGCGCTCGTCCTCGACGGTGGTGGACACGTACATGCCCCACAGCCCGACGCCGGCGCCGTAGGCTTCTTCCTCGGCGGCCTGGCGGGCGCGTGCCTCGTCGGCTCGATCCCGCGCGGTCTCGTCGACCCCGCGCCGACGGCGCACCTCGCGTCGGAAACTCGAGCCGGTGGCCTCCCGAGTCACCACCTCGCCGGCCTGATCCGCCGGATACGGCTGGTAGACGATCGAAACGCGTCGGTGGTAGCGGCCCGGGGTGACCAGCGGTGCCAACACGGTCGAGGTGACCGGCTGGTTGGGCAGGCCCGACATAGCCCATGACGTCGACCAACCTGAACCATGCCAGTAGTGAGCGTTGTGGGCCTGTGCTTTGACTGGCCCGGAGTCCGCCCAGGCCAGCAGGTGTTGCTCCTCCGACATCTTCGCCAGCTCGGCCCGTGCGTGCGGGTCGTAGGCCAGCCGCAGCCAGTGCGTGAAATCGGCCGCGGTGGCCCGCCCGAGGATCGCGACCCCGCACAGTGGCAGGTCACCCTCCAACCCGGTCAGGGCCCGGCTGACCTCGGCGACCCGCTCCGCGTCATCCCGCGGTGTCGGCCGGGCGCGTTGCGGCTGGAAGGTCAAGCTGACCCGCACGGAGATGTCGGCGGTGGCGCCCTGGTGCGCGGCGGCGATCTCGGCCATCGTGTCCCGAGCCAAGACCGGCGCCGCCGGGTCGACCCGCTGCTCGACGTAGTGGGCGAGCTCCGCGCCGCTGGAGGGCGCGGACTCGATGGTGATGGCCGCCCACTCGATGGTCGGCTCGTAGCCGAGGGCGGCCTGCCAGGCTGCGTAGGAGCCGATCCACAGGTCGGTTTGCTCCTGGTCGGCCAGCACGGTGCCGACCGGCGCCACCCGTACCGACGCGGTCAGCCTCCCCGTCCTCCGATCCCACAACAAGCCATAGGGGTTGCCCAGACCGTCGCGGGTGGCCAGCGGCATCAGCGGCGCTAACACTCCGGGCAGTTCTTGGGCGCGGGGGTGGCGGGTGAATATCCCGCCCTCCCATTCGGTCCACCCTCGTCGGCGGGCCGCGCTGGTGCGGGCCCAGATCACTAGCGCGCCGCCCAGTGAGGTCCCGTGCGAACGGTGCGGCACCACGGTCAACACGGCCACCACAGCCGCGGCAAGGGCGACCGTGATCATCACCAGTGCCGGGAGCCCGACCGTGGCCACCACAATCCAGGTCCCCAACGGCACCAGCACACACCCGGTGACGACCGCGGTCTGCGCCTCGCTCAACCGGCCGACGCCGAAACCTCTCCGGGGCCGCCAGCCGCCATACAGACGTGGCTCAGCCACGATGCTCACCCCCTACTGGTGGCGCTCCGTCGGTCATCGCTCCCGCAACGCCGTCCCGCGCCGCCTGTGCCGCCACGACCGCGGCGCCCCCAGGGCCGGCGGCCGACGTCGGTCCTCCCGTCGGTGTCCCCGAAGGTGTGCCTGTCGGTGATCCCGAAGGTGTGCCTGCCGGTGTTCCCGAAGGCGTGTCTGTGGGTGATCCCGAAGGTGTACCTGTTGGTGTCCCTGGGGATCCGCTCTGCGCGCCGGCGAACGCCGGTGTCACACCTCCGGCCGGCACAGGAGTCGCACCACCACCGGGAGTCCCGGTGCGACTGGTGCCGCCGCCTTCGCCAGGTCCGTCCCCGGCATGTGCGCTGGTCAACGGCGGCGCACCGTAGCTGGGCTCACTATCACCGCCGCCACCGCCACCGCCACCGCCACCGCCACCGCCGCCGGTGCCACCGCCGACACCGCCGCGACCGCCGGGGCCGGTCCGGTCCATGTAGTGCGAGAACGCCCCGCCGAGCGCGCTGGCTGCCGCGCCCGCGACCTGCGCGCCGCCACCGCCGCTGCCGCCGCCGGCGAATCCGCGCCCGCCCCAGTCGAAGAACTTGTGCATCACCGGCATCGCCACCACCGCCATGCCGAGCGTGGCCATCCCGGTCAACACGGTGGCGATATCGGTGCCGTCACCGATCAGCACGAACCCGACCGCGTACACCACGCCGGACACTGGCTGATACCAGATGATCGCTAGCATCCAGCCCGTCACCTTAGGTAGCCAGGGCTTTGTCGATTCGTTGATCTGTCCGGCAGCCGCTGTGGGAATCAACGCCAAAAGAATGACCAGGGCGCCCATTCGAAAGAATCCTAGGAACCACTGTATACATGCCAAGAAGAACAGGATGATGGAGAGGAAGAACATGATCGCGACCGACGCGATCGTACCGACCAGGTTGCCGCGCATGGCTGTTGCCATCGAGGTTGCGAAGTTGTTAATGGCCTCATCGAGCACCTGTTCTGTGAGCGCCAAGCCTGCCTCATACATCAGCACGGCCGCGGTGCCGCCCAACGTTGACCAGCCGATAAAGGACAACAGACCCATTCCAGCATTGACGAGCGGATCTGATTTGCGCTTGTACAGCATCATGATTCCCTGCCACATGACACTGCCCACCAGCAGGACCGCGGCGACATACCACAGCAGGTCTTGGATGGACTTGATTGCCGGGCTTGTCAACATGGACGAACGGTCTGACGTGGTCCAGAACGTCATCGCCTCGCCCAGCAACGAGGCCGCACCCTCCACAATGGCCATGGTGATATCGCCAAACCAGCCCGTCGCCATATCGCCCGCGATTTCCGCGGGGCTCTTGAGCCTGGTGTCCACATCGCCCTGCTGCGACGCGGGGTGATCGTTGATCGCGGTCGCGCGGAGGTTGTAGACGCGGTCGGTGTAGTCCTTGGAGAACTCGTTCCACGCCTCGCACCGCTCCTTGTCCGTGCCAGCGTGCTTGCAGCTCACGTGGAACCCGTCGCACGGGCCGCGTTCGGCGCCGACCCACTTGTTCCGGTATTCCGACTCCTTCACCCCAGGGTCGGTGTCGGTGCAGCCGAAGATGGTTGTCTCCTCAAGCCCCCAGGCGAAGCCAAAGGGGCGCATCTTCCGGTCTTCGCCGGCCCACCGCTTCATGTCATCGACGCAGTAGCCGGTGGGCACCTGGCCCTGCAGGTCGGTCGCAAGCTGTTGGTAGCCGGCCAGGATGGCGTCGTTACGAGCCTTTCCCGATTCCGGGGCGTCCGGGCCGAACAGCTGTACGTTGAAGACTTTCAATAGCTCGGGTGTATCGGCGATGACCGTGGAGACCCAGGCGGAGAAGTCGCCACCCCGCTCGCGGCACGCTGCCGAGGTCATCCAGGGCGAGGAGTCCCAGCCCGGCGAGCCGGGGATGTACTTCTGCAGGTGGGCGGGAATCTCACTGACATCCTTGGGGGCCGCGCCCGCCGCCGGTGTGCTCATCAGCGTGAGCACACCGACCACCAGCGCCAACACCGCGGCACACCGACGTCGCAGGAACCTGGATCGTTCCAAGTGGACCTTGTCTCGCTTCTCACTTCTCCTCCTCCGTGTCATCGTCAATCCCCCCTTCCGCTGTGTGCGCATCCTGATGTCGCGGAGTTTCACGCCGTCGATCGACGATCACGCCCCAGCCGAGCAGCGCCGCGGCCAGGACCACCGCGATCGGACCCGCGATGTACAGGGCGGTCCTCCAGGTCGAGGTCCTCTCCACCACGAGTGCGATGCCCGAGGCCGGGTGAGTGTTGATCGCTTGTGCGCGAAGGGCTTCAACCTTGTCCACGTAGCGAGCGGAGAACACGTTCCACATGGCACACCGCAGCCGATCCTCGATCGCTGCTGCTCCGTCACAGCGCAGGTGGAAACCGTCGCACGGCGCCCGCTCCGCACCCACCCACCGATTGCGATCCACACTCGACTCGGCGTTCCCGTCGGTGTCCCTGCCGGCGCTCGTCGCGGTGCCGGTGTCGGTGCAGCCGAAGATGCTCGTCTTCTCGATGCCCCACGCGACCCCAAAAGGCTTCATCTCGGGGTCTTCGCCGGCCCACTGCTTGATGTCGTTCACGCAGTAGCCGGCCGGAACACCGCCACGCAGGTCGGAGGCGAGGGTGCGGTAGCCAGCCAGGATCGCCTCGTTGCGGGGCCGGTCCTCGGCGCGAACGCGGTCGCCGAAGAAGCTGCTGTGGAAGACCCGCAACAACTCGGGCGAATCGGCGATGACGTGCTCGACCCACACCGAGAAGTCCCCACCGCGGTCTCGACAGGACGGTGCCGTCATCCACGGCGACGCAGACCACGCCGGCGTCCCTGGCACATACTTCTGGAGCGCGGCGGGCAACTCGTCGAGGTCGCTCGGTGCCTCGGTTCCCGATGCCGCGGTGGCGGACGGCGCGCTCACGACGGCCACCCAGAATGCGACGAGCATCGCCGCAACGAAGCGACAGATGCGACGGGGCCGTCCGCAACCGCGTGCACCTGGCCGCAGAACAGCGTCAGGCCCGCAAAGTTGTTTGCTTGTCTGTGCGGTTTTCATTGACCACCATCCAGGAGCCATCCCACAACTGATGCTGAGCCCAGAATCAGGGCCAAGCCACCAATGACCCAGGGCAGCGCCATCGCGCCTTCCACGGCCATGTTGTTCCTGTTTCTTCTGCCGACGGACATCATGATTCCGGCAACCACTAACGCACCCACAGAACCGGCCAGGCCTCCCCATTTCAGCCAAGCCAGCAGCGTGTCCGCTGCTTCCGCGAGTTTTCCTGGCGGAGCCTTCGGATCCGGATCAGGAATCAACGGTGTAGTTGGTTGCTCAAGCCAAATCACGAGCCGGGCATACGCCCGTTCAAACATTCCACTATCCCCCCAGTTGAACTACTTACGAATTGCTTGCGCGTCAGCCCCCCGGGCCGCGGCGCGCATGTGGCACACGTTCCCCCTGCTGCCACGAAACGGCCCCCAGACCGCGAGCTCCCTGTCCGATCGGCGCTACCAATGGAGCCGGCGCCGGCGCCGCTCCTCGAACGTCCGGTGTCAACGCGTGCGCCAGCGTTGGCTGGGGTGGCTTGCTGTACATCTCCGTCAGCGCCTCGGGGAGGGCGCGAACCAGCTCTGTGAAGTCCTTCGGAAGGTAACGTCCTGGTGGCTGGGGAATCTCCAGCCATACCTGCTGATGCGGCACATCGAACCGACGGGTGATGTGCGGCTTGGCCTGCCGCAGGTACGCACGAGCAGCGGAGAAACTGCCCGGCACCGTGTGCATCACCACCAGCAGGGGACGCCGCTCGCACCGGGCAAGCGCCTCACCGAGCTGCGCGGTCGCCGCCGCCGTGTTCGACGTGACCAGCACGTCCACAATCCCGCTGGCCCGATGAACGCTGGCCAGGTAGGAGGCGAACACGCCAAGGTCTTCGACCGGCAACCGCACCTGGCTACTGAAGGCCCTGGTCCACGTTGACGTACCGACACCGCCCGCGACCCCAGCCACAAACAGCGGCCGAGAGTTCCCCCCAGTCACACGTCCCCCAACATTCGCTCTATCCGGCCCCCACCGGACAGCTGTGTCGACTAAGTGTCGACATCAGCCAGACTTTCTAAGGTCCTGATGTCTTTTTCAAAACCTTCCCCCATTCGTGGTTCTCGGCCGCCGCGTCAGGTGATCGCCCGCGTTCCCGTCGATTTGGCATGCGATTCGATGTCACCCATGCGCAAGACAATCGTGGTCCAGCTCATCCCCGGCGTCCGCGGACGCCAACACGACGTAGTCACCGGGACTCAGTGCGTTTGTGACCAGTAGATGATGGAGGCCGACAATGTGGTCGGCTGCTCCGAGATGCCCCATATGCATTCCCAGAAGCGTCAGCGTCCGGTCTTCGGAAATTCCCAGCGGCCGAAGCCACTGAGATACCACGGCTTCGTGTCCCAAGAACGGCACGATGATGCGTCGCGCCTGGTCCAGCTCGATGCCCGCATCGACCAACGCTGCCTTGACGGTCTCGATCACGCCGGCACTGCTCCGGCGGAACGCTTCCTCAAGACCGCTATGCGTCCGCACCCACGCCCCTGTGCGTGCTCGCGGATCCACTGTGGACCCAGCCATCAGGTCTTCCGTCGACGCGGTAGTGCCTCGCGTGAGCCCTTCCAGGTACGAGTAGGTGCGCGTTACCGCCGACACCAGCTCGGCGACTCCCGGTGTCCGGCTGACCACCATCCCGACACCCGCATCCCCATAGAGCACGCCGAAATCGGTCCTGTACCGGCCGTGCCGGCCACCGAAACGGGGCCCATCGAACCGGTCGCCCGCCGTGATCAGAGCCGCCTCGAGGTCCGGCCGTCCACACAACAGACCAGCGGCCATGTCCACGCCGAGCGCCATACTGTTCGACATCGCGTTGACGTCCAACGCCATGGCGCACTCGGCAAGGGAACGCTGGTCGAGCACGAAGCACGCCGCGCTCCAGTAGTCCGGCTTGTCGTACGTGGAAGCATGCAGGTGAACGCCGATCGGTGCCGGTAACCCTGTCTCCAACTCATCGCGGCGCAGCACCACCCGTCCGGTTCGAACCGCGAGCTCCGGACCAGGCGCGCCGGCTACGCACACCGACCGCTGACGGGTACGGCGCGCATCGGCCACGGCGAGCGCGCCGCGGCGCGCCATCCAGGATGTGCGGACCTCTTGGCCCAGCTCCACCCCCAACGCCGTGATGTGGATGCCCTCGTACCGCATCAGACCACCCCGCCGGCGGGACCATGTCGCATGCTCTGTGCGTCAACGGCGACCAGAGCCGTGTTCTGATCCGTGCGCATGTTCGACACAGTCAACCCCCTGCGACGGCTCCTAACCCCCAGCGTTCTCACTGGGAATCAGGTTTTCCGTCCTGTACCGTGGACAGTGACTGGGGGCGCCAGCCGCCTTGCGCGGCTGACCACAGTCAGCGGAGAAGCGGCACCCAAGTTCCCCCCGGGCGTCGTTCCTCCCGAGAGGTGCTCAGCGGGACGTTCCCCCCTATGAACTCCCGCTGAGCACCCCCGCCAGAGCCGTCAACTCCCCCCATACGCCGCAGACCTAGGTCACCACGGCGAGTTGACGACCCGTGCTCACGACCCGGCCCGAATCGACCCGAATGGACTCAAGAGCCGTAACCGCGAACACGTCATCTACTTTCCCCATCTACCGGCAATTGCGCCAGTACCCCACCGCCCCGTTGCCGTCGCCGCGACACGCTTCACCGCCCCCGCGCGCCGTCACCCACCCCACATTTACGCAGCTCACGGCTACGTTCGTCCGGCTACCCAACGTCGCTGTGGCCTAACGTTTCATCCTCAATGACACACAAGGCATCACGGCAATTGCCGCCGCAGCACCACAACGAGGACACACGTCACCACTGTGAGTGATCTACTCCGAATGTCCACACCGTGCAGGCCTCCCTGGACAGCGCGGACTCGTCCGCCCCTCCTCACATGCCACCTCCGGCACGTCGAGCACCCAACAGCCCCTTCTGTGCGCGGACCGACTACCGAGGGTATCCATAACAACGCGGGCACCGGCGGATCGACAGCCCCCGCTCCAGAGTCGCCTACCCGCTAGTCGATCGATGGCGGCATGGCACGGGTCGCACCGGCGGGTGGGGCCAAGCCGACCGCTCCCACCGGTTCTGTCCGGTGTCCGTGTCGGGTGCACCCTTCGGTAGCACACCGTTTCCCAAGCTCACCCTCACCGCGTGCGATGTCGCTCAAGACATCGGCTCGATCGCTGTCAGACATGGGTGCCTGAACGTCGGCTTGCCGGGCACGTTTCCAAGTGTGGTCCAGCGTGGCACTCATACAGATCAGACAACGCATGCCCTTCCGCCTGTTGTGCCTGTTCGTCATCCCATGACTGCCCGCGCACCTGCTCAACACGCGCGGACAGGTACTTCCATCCGTCTTGCGCCAAGATGCACTCGACTTCCGCCGCCTGCTCTTCCGGGGTTCCCAACCATGCGAGGTCGAGTAGCCGTTTCCTGACGTGTTCCTCTGTGTACTTGGTTTCGGTCTCTGTGTGTTCCATGTCAGTCTCCACCCTCTCTTTTCTTTGTCGAATTGAAACGGATCAGCCCCCGTCCAGGCAGCTGCCCCGAGGACACGCAATGGACGGGGGCTGATCCGTGGGGCTAGCTCCAGAACGCGGTAGACGGCCATGTCGAAGAGATGTATGGGAAATCTCTAGCCCCAGTGCACATCAACGATTACTCAATTGGTGCGGGCTGCACGGGACCGGGTTGAGGTTGGCCGGGTAGCCCGGCACTCCGGCGCGTGCGGGGTCAACCAGCGTGCAGGGATCGGGCTGGCGCAGCACGGTGAGCACCGCCTGAGGGTCGCGGTCCTGCGGCACGGTCGCGGGCGGGTGGGTCACTGTCGCAAGCGGGGGTAGCGTCGTCGGCTGGGCTGGCTCGCTGGTTGTGCATGCGGCGACCAGCGACGCCACGATCGCGATGAACCACAACCGGTAGCGGCGAGTTTCCATGTGGAGTGATGCCTACTTCCAGGTGAGTACCGGGGGGTACTGGTGTTGGGCTGGGGATACGGCCAGCTAGTGCCCAGCAACGTGCGCGTGGAATTCAGGACTCCCGGACTCACGTGTCGATGTAACTGGAGGCATTGCGTCGATGATCGCGTCGATGCGTTGTCTGCGGATGTCGGTGGTGGTGGCCTCGTGGAGGAAGGTGAGCGCGTAGCGTCGGAGTGCCGGGCCGTTGAGCGGTGTCAGGTCGCGGCGATGCTGTGCGGCCGCGGCGATCAGGTCTGCGGGCACGGCGCGGTCGCGCAGGCCGTGGGAGATGTGGAGTACTCCGTCCCAGGTGCCTGATGCCGGCAGGGTTTCTGTGGTGTGGACTGGTCGGAGGAAGGTGGCGTCGTCGAAGGTGAGGATGTGCACGCGGATGTCGCCGGTGTTGAGCCGCAATGTTCCGGTGAGGAACGTGTCGTGTTCTTTGAGGCGCGCGGAGAGCAGGAGCAGACCGCCGGGCTGGGCGGTTCCGGAGACGGGGACGCGGGCGGTGTCAGCGGGCATGGTGACTCCTCGGTGTGCAGCCCAGGCCGGGGGTCTGCCCCAGCGCGATCCGTCCGTTTTTGGGTGCGCGGGTTTCGGTGTAGAGGGTCTGGCGGCGTGGTTCCCAGGGGAGTTGGTACTCAACGCACGGCACGACGTCGGGGTGGGCCGCCGCCAGGTGCAGGGCGGGGATCAGCGACCGTCCGTGCGGAATGACGTCGATCCGGTGGGTGCGCGCAGTGTTGATCAGGTCGAGGGCGCGTGTCAGACCGCCGCAGCCGAGGACGTCCACGGTGAAGGCCCGCAGCCCGAGGAGCGTGAAGAGGGGGCGGGGGTCCTCGTCGAGGAGCACGCGTTCGCCGAGCGCCAGCGGCAGTTCGGCCGACGCCAGTTGCCGGTACTGTGCGTCGAACTCGTCGGGCAGGGGGTCCTCCAGCCACAGCAACCATGCGAGGTCGGGGCGGGCGAACTCTCGCGTCAATGCTGTGTCCCAGGTGCGGACCGCGTCGAAGGCAGCGCGCCCACCTGCCAACTGCGCGACCTGCTCCGCGACCGCGCGCAGGGCGGCGGCGGCGTCGCTTCCAGCACCACTGCCGGGGATGCGTCGCAGGCCCCACTTGGTGAACGGCCACCCGTCACGTGCCACACGGGTGATCACCTCTTCAGCGGAGGGGGCTGTGAGGTCGAGGGAGAGCCACGCCGCGTAGGCGGCCACACTGTCGACGGGCCGCGAGGACAGGAGGTGCGCCACTGGTTGCCCGGTCAGGTGGCCGTCGAGGTCCCACAGCGCGCAGTCCAGGGCGCCGACTGCCCGGGACACGGTCCGCCGGTCCGTGCTCACCAGATAGGGAAGTGCCCTGGCGTGTAGGCGCTGGAGGAGCGTCCGGTGGTCGGCTACCGGTGTGCCCCGCACCGCGTTGGTCAAGGTGGTGGCGGCGAACCGGGCGACCTTCGCCGCGACCGGGCCGTACCAGCCCACGCATCCGTTCGCGCGGACGCCCACGAAGAAGCCGTGATCGCCAGGCCCGGCTGCGGCGCGGAGGTCGAGGATCTCGACCTGTTCAACCACGGCGGTCACGGCCTCGCTCCCTGCCGCGCCCCTGCGTTGATCACCGGGGTGAGGAGGTTCTCACCGGCGAAGGTGAAGAACCACAGCTGCCGGTAGCTCTCCCAGCCAGCCGGACGCAGTCCGGTGGGAACCAGGATGTCTTCGATCTCCTGACGCGCACGCAGGTAGAACTCCAGGTCGTCCGCGCCATCGGCACGAAAGCCAGCCATGATGGCGTTATGCGCCTGGTACACCTGGAACGTGGGAAACTCGTCGATGTGCGGCGCGAGCTGGGCGACACCTGCTCGAAGGTCTGCGAGTGGGTCGAGCCCGACGATGTAAGTGTAACTCGTGTTGAGTCCGGCGGCTTGCGCTCGGTTCAGCAGATCCGCCATCCGATCGGCTGCTAGCGCGGCTTTGCTCGCTTTGAGCAGCAGATCGCGTCGGGCGAAGCACTCGATGGTGAGGCGCAAGACAAATGGGGATACCAGCTCGGCGAGTCGGGCGAAAGCGTCGTCGGTGTGCACGACCGAGGACAGGAACCCGAGCCGGGCGCGGATGCCGAAGCGACTCAGGGCACCCCGGAGCCGGGTGAGGTGAGCGACCGCAAGGTCTTCGCGTTCGAAGCAGCCGGTGGAGACGGTCACCTCTTGGAGTTCGGTCAGGTCCCGCCGCGGATGCAGTTCTCGCAGGGCGTCCAGCAGTTGATCGAGTTCCCGTTCCTCCGACAATCGGGGGTCAGCGGCGGCCTCTAGGGTGTTCGGGCAGAACGCGCACCCGACGCACCGGCTGCGGGCGTTCGGGTTCAGCGTCGCGCACAGCCCGCCGTTGCGGAAGTAACCCCCGACCGCCTCGTCTGCGGCAACACGCTCAACCTGTCCGACGACCTGCTCGCCCAGGGACAACTCGTCGCCGTGGAGTCGGAACGGCGAGAAGTCTGCATTCAACGGCACCACCAAAATCCATGATGTTTCTGGTGCCCTGGTGAGTCGCACCGTCAGCCGAGCCCGACGCTGTCCACGTTCGGATGCGATGCCGCACACGTTGATGGCGATCAGCAACACATCCTCGACCGGGAGGTTGTACCGGAGCGCGAGCGCGGTTATCTGGGCCATATCGATGACGTCCAGGCTGCTGGTTCTCATGGTCGACCACCGTTCATTAGGAGTGCTTGCCGTCCGAGTTCGATTCGGTCTTGCGTCTGTTTCGCGATGTCCCCGTCGGCAACTCCTGCGGTGAGCGCCAGGTCACGATGATCTGTTGGTGTGGGGTGGGGATCGCGAAGCAGGCTGATGAATCGGTGGGCAGGACCGGAAGCACATCGGATTCGCCACCGACGTAGGTTCCGCTCGTCGTCGCCGTGGGCTGGATCTCAAACTCGGGGACCACTGACCGGTAGCCGCGGTCCCACGCCCGTATCTCGCGCACGAATCGGTCCACCACGTCATCGCCGCGTGGGCCATGGCCGATCACGCCGATCTCGTGCAGTATCTCGCCGTTCGGTACGTCATCGTGCGTGCGCGCGGTGAGGTATGCGAGATTGCGCTGCTCCACTGTGGCCATGGCACCCCACCCGAACTGCGGCGCTATCACCTCGTGCTCGACCCCGGTCCAGTCCACGGTCATGCGGCTCAGTGCGTTGGGCAGCGTGCACGTCAGCCACAGGTAGAGCCACTCCATCGATTCGATCTCGCCGAGGTGTACTCCGGTCCACGCGGTAACGCGGCGTTGCCGCAGCACGTCCACCAGCGCGTCGGGATCTACTGCCTGGTCCTGGTGGATCTCCAACCGGATCGCGTCGTCCGATGTCAGGGCGAGTGTCTGTCGGGTGTCGTCCGCGATCCCGCGCATCGGTATGAACGGGCACATCTCGCTACCGACGCTGCGCCATCGTCCACACTGGTCGCGCTCGAAGGCGATCGAGTGAGCGACACTTCCGCCCAGACGTACTGGTGCCACCAACCGACCGGCGGGTGCGAGTTGGGACAGCCAGTTGTCCGGGACGCCGTAAGTGCCGACGGTGGCGATGATCCGGTCATACGGGGCACCGGCCTGGTGTCCGAGCGCGCCATCGCCCAGCACCACCTCCACAGTGCCGGCTCCCGTCGACGCGAGGTTGCATCGGGCGGCGGTAACCATGTGCGCGTCTATCTCGATCGTCGTCACGTGTCCGCGCGGACCGGCCAGGTGCGCAAGCAGCGCCGCGCGGTAGCCGCTACCGGCACCGATCTCGAGCACTCGATGTCCGGGCTGAACGGCGAGTTGGCCCAGTCGCAGCGCGACGATCGAGGGCTGCGACAAGCAACCCACGACGTGGCCATCACCGTCCTGCCGCGTGGTCACCATCCCGTCGACGTCGGCCTCGGCGGGTGCAGTGCCAGGCACAAAGGCTTGGCGCGGCACCAGACGCAGCGCTTCCTGAACTGTGTCGCTGAGGGATACTCCCGCTCCGATGGGTGCCATCAGAGCCTCAGTCCGGTGCCGTGCAGGCCGTGCTCGTTGATCAGCGCCAGCTCTACCTTCGTCAGTGATGGGAAGTCCAGTGCCCGGACGTTGTGGTCCAGCTGCGCGACCGTGCTGGCGCCGATCAGCGCGGAGGTCACCACCGGGAGCCGCAGGACCCACTGCAGTGCCAGCTGCGCCAGCGACTGGCCCCGAGCCTCGGCGATCTTGTTCAGAGCTGCCGCCCGCCGCCGGTAGGTGTCGTCGATGACCTCGGGCGAGCGGAAAGCGCTGGTCGTGGCCCGCGCGTTGACCGGGATGTCCACGAGGTATTTGTCGGTCAGCAGCCCCTGCGCCAGTGGCGAGTAGACGACCAGACCGAAGCCATCCTCAGCGGCCAGTTTCAGCAGACCGTTCTGTTCGACGCTTCGGTCGAAGATCGAGTATCGCGGCTGGTGGACCAGCAGCGGAACTCCCGCCTGGCGCAGCAACGTGGCCGCATCGTGTGTGCGGTCGGGCGGGTAGTTGGAGATGCCGGCGTAGAGCGCTTTTCCTTGCTGGACCGCAGTGACGAGTGCACCGACGGTTTCTTCCAGGGGCGTGTCCGGGTCCGCACGGTGGCTGTAGAAGATGTCAACGTAGTCAGTGCCCAGGTCACCCAGGCTCTGATCCAGCGAGGCGAGCAGCGATTTGCGGGATCCCCCCTTCCGGTGCGGGCTCGGGCCGATCGCGTTGCCCGCCTTGGTGGACAGGATCAGCTCGTCGCGGTACGGCCTCAGGTCCCGCGCCAGCAGGTCGCCGAAGAACCGCTGCGCCGCGCGGGCCGGCGGGCCGTACCGGTCGGCGTTGTCGAAGTGGGTGATGCCGAGGTCGAAAGCGCGCAGCACGATCTCGCGCCGGGTCTCGTAAGGATGCTCGGGGCCGAACTTCTGCCACAGCCCGAAGGAGAACGCGGGCAAGTCGAGTCCCGAGCAGCCTGTGCGCCGGTATGGCATTCGCCTGTAGCGGTCCTCGGCCGGCGTGTACTCACTCATGGGATTCTTTACGTGGTCTGGCGGAGTGCGGCCGGCTACCGGGACAGGGAGAGTCGCCGCTCGTGTCACGGTGCATCCCGCGTCGTTGCTTCCCCTGTTCATGGCGTCCCGCAGGTTCTCTGTGGGCACGGCGCGGTCGGTGATGCTCATCCGCCCTCTTCCATTCGCTCCTGACGTACTGCGGAAGAACGCTCCTCCCCAGGTCCTGCTGTCGCCCCCGGTCGTCGACCTCGCTGACCTCGCTGGCCTCGTCGTTGGCCGCGGTGGCGGTGCCCGGTTGATGTCGTCGCAGTAGTGCCGGGGCCGCCGCACGGCGCGTACCGCCGTGTGCCGGCGACCGGTGATCACCATGCGGGGGGCGCCGTTGAGTTGGTCCCACTACCTCTGCGAGGTCTGATCGAGACGGTCCAGAGTGACCTGGACGCGTTCGAGGTGTGGTGCGCTCGTTGCGGCGAGCGCATCCCGTGCTTGTGTCAAAAGCGTGCGGGCCGTGTCGTGGTCGCCCTGACAGAGCGCGACCTCACCCCACACCATGCGCAGCAGTCCGGTGTACTGCGTTGATCCGTAATCGAGAATGATCGAAGCAGCCTCCTTGAGGAGGTTGTCAGCTTCCGCACTCTGCCCGCTGCGGCTGCGTGCGTCGGCGAGCCACACGGTGGTGACCGCTTCGACGATCGGATCGTCGAGTGCTGCTGCCTGCTCGCGGCCGGCGATCAGCTCGGTGATCGCCTCGTCGAGCTGTCCCGCGTCGATCAGGGCTTGGCCGAGGCGACGGCGGTTGAGTACCTCGTTACGCCTCAATCCCTCCCGGCGGTCGAACTCGACCAGCACACGAAAAATCCTCACGGCGTCGCCATGGCGGCCGCCAGTCCCATGAGCGATCGCGATCAGGAAGAGGGCATCGGACTCCGCGGCGCGATGGCCGGCCTCTCTCGCCGCCCGAAGCGCCAACGCGCCTTGCTCAACTGCGTCATCAGTGCGCCGAAGGCTGTTGTAGGCCAGGCCCAGACGGTGGTGCATGCGGGAACACGGGGCCGCGTCCCCGCATCGGGTAGCTGCCTCGACGCCCCACAGGTAGGCCTGGATCCAGTCGGTGAAGTGCTTGCCGAACAGAAACAGCGGCCACAAGGCCTCGCATAACTGCCACACCAGCTCGTCATGGTGGTTGCGGACACCGGCCTGGAGAGCGGCCATCAGGTTCGCGCGTTCCGGCTCCAGACTCGCCAGCGCCTCCGCACTGCTCTCGTACGGCGGCGGCTCCCGCTCAATCTGCTCGTAGACCGGCCCCAGACGCCACTCCTGCGGCACGGCCGTCCGGTAGACATCGGCGGCTCGAAACAGATAGTGATCCAGAACGACGGCAAGGACGGCATCCGCTGTCTCCGGTTCCTCGTCACGTTCGGCGCAGCGGCGCACGTGAAGCCGAACGAGATCCCGGAACGAGTACCGACCGAGATCGTCAGCCTCAAGCAGACTCGCGCTCACGAGTGTGCCCACCAACTCCTCGGCGTCGGCCTTCCGCAGGTCAAGCACAGCGCAGATGAGCGGCATACCGAAACGAGGGACGGGGATCAATCCCAACAACCGGTACGCGCGAGCAGCCTCCGCGCCCAGATGCTGGTACGAGAGTTCCAGTGCGACCGACATGGACACTTCCTTGTCGAGGGCTTGTTCTGTCATGCGGCGGCCCGCGTGCGCGAGGGCCTGAAGCATCCGCCGGAATGGCTCGTGGGGACGCGCGGGCAGCAGGCGCTCATGGTCTGGCCTTTGGGTCCGGCTTGGCAGGCAGGACCGGGAATCTGGTGGTTGCATGGTTGTCCCGTTCGTGGCGGCGCATGTCCTCCCACCGAAGCGCGCCTGGGGTGGTCGGCTCGAAGGGTGGATAGGCCGGTTGGTTGTTCGTTCGTCGGTGCCGATGCCACAGGACCGCGACGAGGGCGACAACGACCGCGGCAGGCAAGGCGGCGACGATCCACCAGCCGCTACCCATGACGGCCATGAACATGGAGGGGGCCGTCGTGCCGATGGGGATGGCTTTCTCGCTGCGTGTGCATGGCCTCCTCGATATCTGATACGGGCCGCCGATCGACGATGCGGGACGTTCACGACCGCCGCGTCACGGGTGTTCCGCCCCTGGGATGGTGTAGAAGGAGTAGGGATCAGGGATCCGGAAGGTAGGGAGTGGGCAGTGAAGCCAGCTCTCCTCGATGACGACGCCGGCCTGCTGTTCCAGCTGCGCTAAGCACGTTGGCCACACGTCCTCGACGTCCACGTCCGGGCCGATCGCCCACGCCGGTCGCCGGTCATTGCCCCGCAGCTCCGGCGTGACCGGATACAGCGACTCAAACCGCGCGGTGATCACGCCGTCCACCGCCTGGGTGACCATGCCGGACGCGTGGATGTCCCAGTGCACACTGAAGAAACTGCGCCCGCCGGCAGAACAGCGACGCGCGATCTCCGGGAAACTCCCGCTATAGCCACCGTTCTCGATCGCAGCAACCCACTCGTTCCCCTCGAGAACTTGCAGACCGCGCCCGAACGTCGACTCGTCGTAGTAGAGCGCACACAGGTGACCCACGAGCTCCTCAATTGACGCACTGCCATAGAGCGCACGAAGGTGTCTGTCCACCTCGGCAAACGCAAGTTCGCCATGAGGAGCGGCCGGATCCCCACCATAGACGCGGACCACGTCCTCGACCGAACGCCCAGCAACCACCGCCACCGTGAACGCCTCAATCCCGGAAGCCCACTTGTACTTCCCCACGAGGTCCCGGATGGTCACGTGTCCCTCTGCCATGTGCGTCACTCGGCATCCACATAAGCCGCGTCACAGCGGAGGTGGTCAACGGCGAGGCCCCCTGCGGATACGACACTAATGATCAGGAGAGTGGCGACAACGCGGCCAGGACATGTGTCGGTAAGCCATTTGCTGGCGCATTGACACCAAGTCGCCGGATTCATTGACCTCTTCGCTCCTTGACAGATGGAACCGTGGTTCGTGGATGCGATTTCTACCGGCCCGCGGTGTCGCCGCAGGACGTTGGCGACGGTCGCAGCCGGAGGCCGTTCAGGTTGGAAATATCGAACGGTCGATTCTCATTGTTCGAAAGGCCATGGCGGCCCTCATGTGAGCATGCCGATAACGCCAAACGCTAGGCCGGGGAACTCGAGAAGCCATTTCGCGGAAGTAGTCATTGCCAACCTTATCGGGAAACCGGCCAAGCGGCCTGAGCGGAAATACCCCTTTCTGGCTTCCCTATAGATGGACATTGGACCGCTGACCGACCCCGTGTTGCACACACACCGGTCATTACGTTGGTCTCCTGAGATAGGAAACCTGGGGCCGGTCAGCGGCTTGACCGCCCAGCGTCCGGGGGGACGCCGGGCGGTGTCTGGCCCTGCGGGGCGCTCATCAGAGCCGGGGGGCACTCTGGGCTCTCCCCGCAGGGGCTTCGCGTAGCGAGACGACGGGTCTGCCACGAGTCCTCACACGATCGGTCTATGTCGCGCACCTGGTGCACGAGCCAGCCGAGCACCAGCCACGAGTCTGCGTAGGTGCATCAGTCGTTGCGCTGTCTGGGGGATTCCCGAGCGCCGTACTCGTTCGCCATATGTCTGCGCTGGTACGCGACCATGACAAGGCAAAGGATCATGACCTGCGAGGTCGTGATGGTGATCAGTCTGTCCTGCACGCTGGTCCTCCGGCAACGATGGTCGGTGGAGATCGTCGAGTTGGCGACCGCGGAGCAAGACCGGGCCTCCGGTAGGGCTGAGCAGCGACTGTGATGCGGGTGACGGCGCCGCCGGGCAGCGTGGTGTCCTGGTTGTGCGTGTCGACGTGTACGCGCTGTAGATGCTCGGCGTGGTCATCGTTTCCCTGCCTGCGCCGGTGTGTGCTCGTCCATGGCGTGCTCGACCAACGCGATCAGGGCACCTTTGGTGGCGTCCCGGGTGCGGGCGTCGCAGAGCAGTATCGGCACGTTCGGTTCGATGGTGAGTGCGTCCCGTACGTCGTCGATCTCGTGGTGTAGTTGTTGGTCGAAGGTGTTGATGGCGATCACGTATGGCAGCTGGCGGTCTTCGAAGAAGTCGATTGGCGAGAAGGCGTCGGTCAGACGTCGGGTGTCGACGAGGATGACCGCGCCGATCGCGCCGCGGATCAGGTCGTCCCACATGAACCAGAACCGGTGCTGGCCCGGCGTACCGAACAGATAGAGGATCAGCTTGTCATCCAGCGAGACGCGACCGAAGTCCATCGCCACAGTGGTCGACGTCTTGTTCGGTGTGGCCGAGAGATCGTCGGTACCGACGCTGGCCACGGTCATGAGGGCTTCGGTGGTGAGGGGAACGATCTCGGAGACCGCGCCGACGAACGTCGTCTTGCCCACGCCGAAGCCGCCTGCGACAACGATCTTCGCCGATGACTCCGCGAGCGCATACGTAGAGGATGTCGACTGTGGTGCTGCGCCATGCGGGCTCGGAGGTCCGGAGTTCATGCCCACCTTTCGGATCGTTGTCCCACCGTCGTTGGTCCGCCACATCGGCTAGCTATTGCTGTTCGATTGTTGATCGCCGTTCAACTGGGCCCGTTGCTGTGGTGTCAGCTGCGGGCCAACCTGATCGGCCAGCATTGTCATTCCATAGGTCACCTGCTCAAGGTCTGCGTCCGGTGCTGCCAGGACTGCCAGGCACGCTCCGTCGGAAATCGATACCAAGAACAGGTAGCCTTCCTCCATCTGGATGACGGTCTGAATCACCTTGCCTGCCTGGAAGCACTTTGCTGCGCCGACTGTGAGGCTTGACAAACCTGACGCGATGGCCGCTACTTGGTCAGCGCTGTGTTTCTCGAGGCGATCCGAGGCGGCGAGCTTGAGACCGTCTGCGGACACCACGACGGCGTGCGCGGCTCCCGGCGTCTTGCGAACCCACTCGGTCGTGAGCCATCCGAGGTCGTTCGATCGCTGGACGGATGCGGCTGTGGCGTTTGTTGTCATGTGCGCTCACTTCGATGGTCGTTCGTGTCGGCCGGACTACTGACGAGGACGTGGCGGCCACGGCGTACGCCTTCTTGGTAGCTCGCCATTCGCGCACGGACTACGTGCGCCGACCGCTGGGGTACGGCCACAGAGACCGGCTTGGTGGTTGAACTTCGGTGCTTCTCGCGGTCTTCGTCGCGCTGTGTGGCCGATCCAGGCATCAATCGCGCCTTGGGTACGCGTTTGGGCAGCCCGGCGGCTGTCGTCGCGTCAATGGTCCCGTGGAGCACGGTCTTGACGGCCTGCCAGCCACTATCCCCGCCTGATGTCCAGGACGCCGCGTCGCCGTGACTCTCCACGGCGGCCCCGTCGCCATGCGGTCTTTCGGGGTGAGTGGCTGCGGACGGGCGACGACGATCGGTGGCCGGTGCGTTCGTGTCGACGGCTGAGTCTGCGGAGGTACTGAACCATTGCGATAGCACCGCTTCGTAGATGGGCAGCCGCTCGGTCTGCGGGCCGTCCGAAGTGTCGTCGGTGTCGCCAGTACCAGCCCACGGACTGCCAGGTACCTGCCCGGTACCGGGTGCGCTGGGTTCGACTACTACCGGCGCTTCCACTGCGGCTGTTGGGTGGCTGATCGGTGCCGTACTGGTGGTCCGCGGCCTTCTGCCGAACGCGCGGAAGGCACGGGCGGGTCGGGCGGCGGCGCTGTCGAGTTGCGGGCGGTTGGCAGAGAGGTTGGTCGAGGAGGTCATCGTGGTCGACGTCGGGTGGAGGGTGATGAGCTGGTTCGGCACGGCGATGCGGGCGATCAATCCTTCCTCGATGTCTTCGTTCTCCCGCAGCTCCACCGTGATGTTGTGTCGCTTGGCCAGGCGGGCGACCACATAGAGGCCCATTCGTTTGGTGACCCTGACGTCGAGGTCCGGCGGGCTGGCCAGCCGCTGGTTGGCCGACGTGATCTCCTCCTCCGTCATGCCGATGCCCTTGTCGAGGATCTGGATGACCAGTTCTCGTTTCCGAGACACCTGCATCCGCACGACCACCGTCGTGTCGGGATTGGAGAACTGGGTGGCGTTGTCCAAGAGCTCGGCGAGCAGGTGCATCAGGTCGGATACCACCCGCCCGTGCACAGAGACCTCGGGCGCCGCCGTCACCTCGATCCGCTTGTACTGTTCGACCTCGGACTGCGCCGCGGCGACCACGTCGGAGGCGGATACCAGCTGGTTGATTGAGCGGGATTGAGCCGTGCCCGACAACACGAGCAGACTCTCGCAGTAGCGGCGCATCCGGGTGGCCAGGTGGTCGAGCTGGAACAGGTGGGCGAGTTGGTCGGGGTCTTGCTCGTCTTGTTCCAGTTTGTCGATGAGGTTGAGTTGACGCTGGACCAGGTTCTGGTTGCGGCGGGACAGGTTGACGAAGATGGTGTTGATGTTGTCCCGCAGGAGCGCATGCTCGGTGGCCAACCGGACCGCTTCACCCTGCAGCGTATCGATTGCGCGGGCCACCTGCCCCACTTCCTCGGTCGTGCGTACAGGTACCGGGTCCACCGCGTCCTCTGATGCCTTCAGAGGATTGGAGTCGGCGAGGATGCGTTGCACGGTCGCGGGCAACCGACTGTGCGCCGCGTTGAGCGCGTGGCGGCGCAATACCCGAAGGGGTTTGAGCAGTGATCGGGCCACGACGAGCATGAACACCAGTGCCAGCAGCAATACGACACCGATGAGGAGCGCGTCGCGGACCACGTTGGTCTGCGCGGTCTCCGCGAGACGCTGAGCGGTTGCGCGGAGGTCGCGGAGCGACGCCTGCTCTACTTCCCGCATCTTGTTCAGCGTGATGC
>WUUC01030856.1_pt1 | contig 20421 bp, 23 predicted proteins | sample 6278441 | NCBI WGS metagenome assembly WUUC01 (sample SAMN13675441, study PRJNA597444) | soil metagenome | isolation source: soil | place: USA: Washington | collected 2017-10
ATGGGACAAGTACATTTCCGCTGAATCTCGCCGCGGCTTCAGGCGTAAGGTTTAGAGTAAAAAAATGGAGAATATAGCATTTACCAATATTTCACAGTAGGCCTATGACTCGACCATCTACCAATCTACGCTATTTCTCCTTGACCGAATTTGCTTAAAGAGTAGGTGTACAACTGAATGCCAAAAACCCCTAGTTTTTGGTGATTGATACCTCTTTACCGCACGATTCACAATACGATACATCACACATAGTGCATACCAGAAGTTTTTTCATTTTCTCAGTTTCTACAGGTTCAAGAGCTCGAATAAAATCATGTTCGTGGAAAAAGACATAACCCTTGTTCGTAGAAGAACTTTCGTGGTGAATATACCTATGCAATTATCTAGAAGATATGTAACCACTAATATATAATTTTTATAGCACGTAACAGATGCGGAATGGATTAGATGATCAAATGGACCAATTCAAAAATGAAGTTTATCCTCTTTAATACAAGTTACAAAAGAAACTGTTCTAATAATCAGTATAGACAGTATCATAGCCTCTATTATCATTATCATAGGAGTGGCGGCTGGCGGGCTTATGATGTGAAATTATTTCGTTTATGGGTTACTAATGCTCAATCTACATTTATGGCATATATGGTACGTCGCTCAAGTCCTGATGTGCATTAATCCCGTTTGATTTGCGAAGTCACGTGGAATGCTAAGCAATTTTTCGTTAGTCGCGAAATTCTCTCTCAACTGTTCTCGGGGTTACATCAGCAAATAATTGATTCTGAATATCTCCAAAACTCGTTGTAATGTTTATAGCCGGGTTCACGATCAAGACGGGCCTAATTGGTTTATATATCTCATCATGAACGGTGCATATAGAACAACCTGTCCTTTCAAGGTGCGTATTATTCATGCCGATGTGTCTTTTCTATAACGCCATTGTAAGAGTTCTACGCTCTTTCCTGTAGACCGTACTTACCCAAAGCTTTTATTTCGAGTCTGAATTCAAAGTATCCCTTAGATGGGCAAACGTAGCAATAAGCAGAAGTGCAGTCTTTGCAATGGAGAAATTACATTCCTTTACATGCCCATGATACAATGGAAAATATCAGGGAACCTATGTGGGCAATGTTATGAAAAAAAACTTGCCGAATATTATCTACCTTCGAGTGGTCAGGCGAAAGAGAACTCCTAGATGTACGTTATTGGGTAAGATTACCAATTCGGAGGATACCATGAGATTATGCATGATCATAAGAACTATAGTAATGGTTGGTTATTGAAGAATACAGCTTTTCTACCTGCTGATCGTTTGGAGAAATTCCCGAACTTGGTCTCCAAAATGTCATAATGTATCTATCGATAAGATTTTTGTTTTCTACGCCGTGCGCCGGGTCCACCAAATTTCTTGGACTCAGTTTGCCTAGGATCCCCTGACAAAAGATGTCTATCAAATTCCAAAATCTTTCTCCTAACTTCTTCCCTCATTGATTTGGTTAAAGGATGATCTTTGGGGTCCCTTCCACCCTTTCCATCACCTGTTAATGCCCTCGAAATCGCTACTGCAGAAGCAAATGCTTGACCCATAAATCCCCCGCCTTGAACTTTAACATTGATGTCTACTCTGTTTCTATTCTCTCCAAGAAGATTGATTGGAGTTAATACCATTTCCTTGGCTATTTTAGGTTCCATAACTTCAGCAGGAATATTATTAATCCGTACCTTGCCATTCCCTTTAGAGATTGTAGCTAAAGCTCGACAGGTCTTTCTTTGTGCAGGATAGAGATCTATTTTATTCATTCTTCTTTCCTACTTATCCTTCTCTATATTTACTTCTTACTGAGGCTCTCTTGGCTCTTTGCCCTTGTCTTTTCGGTCTGCTTTACTTTCAGTTTCTGACCTTTTATTTTGTTGTTTTGGCTGTTTTTTGGTTGGCAGACTTTGATCTTGTTTTGGTTGTTGTTTGGTTTCCTCTCTTAATACCCCATGCCACCCAATTTCCCTTGCAACATCTCCGACTGAAATGTATTTTGACGGGGCTCTAGTTATCTTGGCATCCTGAATAAATTCTGCTTTCTTATTCCTCAATTCCTCGGGGACACCGATATAAACCCTCAAACGCTTAAAGGCTTCAATTCCGCTTGTCTTTGTCTTTGGGATCATTCCTCTTACCATCCTAGTTAGTATTGTATCAGGCCTTCTAGGATGGAAGGGCCCATGGATAGGATTAGTTACTGAGCTTATCTCCAAATATTCTTTGTAAAGATTAATCGTCATGTACCTATCCCCAGACAGCATGGCGTTTTCGGAATTAACAACGGAAACTCTGTTTCCTTTAAGTAGTAATTTTGATACACGGGAACACATCCTACCAGCAATGTAATCGGTTGCGTCAATTATTACTTCGTTTCTATGTTGTTGTTGTGTAGTCTTGGATTGAATCTGCTTCTCCTGTTCTCCACTCTTAACCAATCACATGAACCCCTTTTCCATCTGGATACAGTTCTATTAATCTGCTCAGACTTACTAACTTGCCTCCACATGCTGTAATTTTTACTGCTGCAGATTCTGATATTGTGATCGCACACACCGTCAATTTATGACCTATTTCCCCGGAGCCTAATATCTTTCCGGGAACAACAACCACTTGACCGTCGTCCGTCTTGTCGGCCAATTCACCGATATTAACTTCTCTTCTATTCCTTCGTGGACGTGAGAGCTCTTTTTCCAGAGCACGCCATATTGGAGCCTTATTCTTCTTAAATGCTCCGCGAACAGTCCAAATATTATCCTGAATTAATGAGTTAGCAAACATTTTTCCAGACTCCGACCTAAATTCTCAGGTATTCAGTTATCTAGTGCCCCAAAATAAACTTACCCAGATATTTTCACCATATAAACGCCATTTCGATCATGTGGTGTCCTTGTTGTCGTCTACGTTGTGTATTGTCTATGAACGTCATTGCTTATCAGAATGCAACTACCAAGATTCATGAAAGTCTAAGCGCCTTTGCCTCCACGTTGCACTCCCAGATCGTGGATTGTATGACTAAAATTTTTAATTTTTGCACTTAACATATCAGATGCTGCCAGAATGACTTCATCTGGTTTGAGTGCTAGGTTTGTTTCAATGATGAGAATAGATTCATTTTCATTCTCTCCATTTTTAACCACGGCAGAAGATGTTGGTTGCCATTTAGCATGACTTTTACCGTTTCCTAATCTTGCGTATGCTTCGAACTTTACCTTTTGGCCAGGAGCGAGTGTGAGAATGGGGATCTCATTGCTGACGGGTTTTACTTCCTCATCTTCTGATTTAAGCTCTCCAGAGGTTACTATTCTTGTTCTCTCAGTTGCTTCGGAGTCCAATACTAATAACACCCTACATTTGGAACATCCTAATGTACTTTTGCAGTCACAATCGTGAGGCATCACAAACCGCTTGAGATCTGTACTCAGCGGGATCATGCCAAGTCTATGCGCCACGGCTTCATCGTGGACCACAGAAGAATTATCAATCATAACAACATCATCTATTGCCAAGGTGGGGACTTCGCTAATAGCAAGTCTTCTTAGAGCATTTACATATTCTCTTGGAACATTCTTGAATTTTACACTTATCCTCTCATCCACCTTTTCGAGAAGCTCAACTGACGGAGAGTTCAATGCCTTTGGGGATTTATTCAAAGCGTCCTAAAAATGTACTGAGAAAATCGATAATCTTTTTGTCCTAAACTATAATGAATCCAAGTGGAGGGGATATATTCGACTTATGAATAATCTATTGCTGACCAATTCTTAGACTTTCTCCTTTGTAAATTCTGAATTTAACTGTCCTAAGTTGGAAGATCAAGTTCGTACAATTCAAAGATTGCGATTATATCATTATAATAACATTCTAGGTTATTTACCTTCATATGGAGATAGTCTATATTACATTCAATCAGACTGGCAATATATAATATTTTTTATATGTCTAAAAGCAGATTACGTCCTGATAAACATTTATGGACAGATCAGCTCTAATTACTTTAGCTCTACTTGTAAGCATTTCGGCGCTATTTACGGTAAATCTTGCATCGAATGAGGCGACTGCATTCCATCTCCCCGATAGTGTGAATGCGACTGACTATCGAGAAGGGGAACCAGCAGTAAAATACTCTTGCTTCGAACAAAATGAGGACGGAAGTTATAATAAAACCGCAGAGGGGTATTTGATTCCTTGTCCCATAGACCATGGTGACAATGCTTGGATGCTAACTTCTTCTGCACTTGTGCTTATGATGACCCCCGCTGGCTTGGCAATGTTTTATGGAGGTCTCTCACGACAAAAGAATGCGGTAAGTAGTATTCATATGGTGTTCATAACCACAGGGGTAGTTGCAGCTCAGTTTGCGCTGTGGGGTTACAGTCTAGCATTTGGTCCGGATGCTGGAGGATACGGATTTATAGGTACACTTGACTGGGCTGGTTTGAATAATGTGCTCCATGATGTCCCTTCCATCGCTTACGGCGGTATTGACGGAACCACTATCCCACATCAGACCTACATGATATTCCAGATGATGTTCGCAATAATTACACCGGCACTAATTGTAGCATCTTTAGCCGAAAGGATGAAGTTCAGCGCCTTTATAATCTTCATTATTTTATGGGCGACTTTCGTCTATGACTTTGCTGCCCATTGGACTTGGGAAATTACTGGGCCGGACAATTATGGCATGAACCCAGGTTACTGTGGATTTGGCTGGACAGGATGTCTGGGTTCACTTGACTTTGCAGGCGGAACCGTAATTCATATTACATCTGGTTGGGCTGGACTAGCTATTGCTCTTATGCTAGGACGCAGGTTGGGTTATGGAAAGGTTCCAATGCAACCTCATAACGTATCCATGGTTGTCTTAGGAGCAGCTCTACTATGGGTAGGCTGGTTTGGCTTTAATGCTGGCTCTGCGGCAGCAGCCGCTACAAACGCTACTAGTGCGTTCGTGGCCACCCAGATTGCAACTGGAATGGCGGCAGTGACTTGGGCGTTGGTATCTTGGGCTCATACAGGAAGACCATCAACGGTTGGAGCCGCGTCTGGTGCAGTGGCCGGACTTGTCGCAATTACGCCTGCATCTGGATTCGTGTCTCCAATGTCTGCTTTAATAATAGGCATTGTGGCTGGAGTTGTATGTTACGCAGCAGTAGTGTTCAAAAATCAGCGGAAATGGGATGACGCACTTGATACGTGGGCTGTTCATGGAATTGGAGGTCTAGCTGGAGCACTTCTCACAGGCATATTTGCTGAGAAAAGATTTACACCATGGGGAGACAACGGGCTTGCATTTGGGAACCCTGCACAATTATACGAGAATGCTGTAGGAGCATTCGCAGCGCTGGCGTGGGCATTGGGTATTACGGCACTAATAATTAAAGTAATGGACCTGGTTTGGCCGGGTGGAATCAGGGTTACGCCAAAAGAAGAAGAAGTTGGACTTGACTTGTCACAACATGGAGAAAGGGCATACGTGTCAGAATGAATGTTGAGGGAGTAAACTAGCTAGTATCAATGAGGGGAACGAGGGAGCTTTACTTTCTTTTTTCTTTTTTCCTGACTCTATGATACTCATTTTAAGCCTTTTAGCAGGTACGCAATCTTTAGTTATATGATGAATGGACATTAGCCAACTTTTATACAAAATTTATTACAAAGAAAGACCTGTTTAAATTAATGGTGGAAGCTAGGACTAGCACCGTTCGTCTAACGATAGATGGGGATAAATTTGAGATTTTAGTAAAACCTGATCCAGCGTTGGAATACAAGACTGGCAAGAGAACTGACTTCTCGAGTCTATTGGTCTCCGATGAGATTTATTCTGACGCAAATAAAGGCTCTAGAGCATCTAGCGAAAAATTGACAAAACACTTCAAGACAAAAGACACAGGGGAAATTGCAAAGCAAATTCTTACCAGAGGAGAACTAGCACTTACCACCGATCAGCGTCGTAGAATGGTTGAAGAGAAAAAGAAGCAGATCATTCAGTTTATTAGTAGAAACTTCGTGGATCCCAAGACACACCTCCCTCATCCTCCAATCCGAATTGAATCCGCGATTAATGAAGTAAGAATAATCATTGACCCGTATAAGAGGGCAGAAGATCAAGCTAAACAAGTGATTGAGGCTTTGAGAAAAATCCTTCCTCTGAGGTCCGAGGTCGCCGTTTTAACTATAACTATTCCGCCTCAATTTGCAGCCCAGTCGTATAGCGTATTGAAAGGTTCTGGGAATTTCAAGAACGAACAATGGCTTTCTGACGGCTCTCTCAAGGCAATAGTAGAGGTAAACGCAGGAGCCAAGGGCATACTGGTGGATAGAATAGGATCAGTCACAAAAGGCGCAGCGCAGATAACCGAAACATAGGCTTTGGCTTGTCGGTATATATAGGCAGGACCCTTTATTATTGACACTTAGAATATAAGTCCGATGTTACTGAGCTCAAGGTTAGATAGAGTAAATGAAAAGACCCATTTTGGACCATGATATAGCACTTGCTCATTTTTGCCTCAATCGATATGGGTATTGTGAGGAGTTGGTGCAGTAAAAGATGCAAGAACTTAAGAGAAAGTATGTAATTCCCGGTGATAAAATAGTCGATGGCAACTTTAGGCCACTGATGAACGTAATTAGGATTGGAGATTCTATCATTTCAACAAGAATTGGAATTGCAGAGGCAGGTAGGGATGGAATTAAGGTTATACCTTTATCGGGGGTATATATACCTAGGATAAACGACATTGTAATAGGCAAAATTGTAGATCGCTCTTCTCTTTCCTGGGATGTAGATATAAATTCCTGCTTTTCGGCTCACCTGCCTGCACAGGATGTTTTTGGAAGGGATTTTTCACCGGCACGAGACGATATGAATAGAGAGCTGGCGACAGGCGACCTCATCACGGCAAGGATTATTGCATTTGATAGAACCAGAGATCCGATGCTTACTGTTCAAGATAGAGATTTGGGCAAAATCCCTCGCGGAGAATCACTGAAAATCTCTGCAACTCGGGTTCCAAGACTTATTGGAAAACGAGGTTCTATGATCCAAACAATTGAACAGGCAACTCAAACGAGAGTTATAATAGGCCAAAATGGAGTCGTTGTGGTGACAGGTAGAAGTCAAGGTGGTATAGAATTAGCAGTTAAAGCAATAAAAATGGTTGAAGAAGAAGCACATACTTCAAATTTAACACAAAGGATTAAAGTACTTCTGAATGTCCCAGATACTACCCCTGCACAACCACAGCTCTCCCAATCTACTTCATCATCAGTGCCTGCAGCAATGTCGGCTAAGGCGTCAAAGGATATCTCGGAAGTTTCACCAACAAAGTCAGCATTACAGTCAGCTCCAAATGACATACAGCAACCGGTAAGAAAAGAACAACAAAGTCAGGATCAAGCAGAACAAGAACAACATCTATCATCTCGGCATCACATAGGACAGGAGAGAGAAGCTGTTTCTAGCTCAGACAGTTCGCCCTCCTCCTCCTCCTCACCTACCTCAGCTGATGCTATATCTTTACACTCTTCCCACGGCAAAAGCCGTAGCCAGGATGAAAGGGGTCGAAAGAGTGATGACCAGCGGTCTGTGGCCGGTGTTACCGGAGATACACGAAAGGCTAAAACGTATGTGAAAGGAGTACACGAAGGATTACAGGAAAATGACAAGAAGGAGGCGAGTAGCTGATGAGTCAGACAAGAAGCTTGATAGATAAACAGGGAAAGAGAACTGATGGTCGAACAGTAGAGCAGCTTCGTGAGGTGAAGATGGCCGTAGGTGTGGTAAAGAATGCCGATGGTTCTGTCTTTGTCGAATTCGGTAAAAATAAGATAATTGTTGCTGTCTACGGACCAAGAGAAGTGCATCCAAAACATATGGCACAATCAGATAGATGCGTTCTTCGTTGCAGATATCATATGTCTCCATTTTCTACTGATACAAGAAAGAACCCGGCACCGTCTAGAAGAGAAGTAGAAATTTCAAAAGTGATGCGTGAAGCCTTAGAACCTGCGCTGATGTTGGAAGATTATCCGAGGGCCGCTATCGATGTGTATGTAGAAGTATTGCAAGCTGACGGTGGGTCAAGATGTGCCGGGATATCGGCTGCCTCGGTTGCTCTAGCTGATGCAGGAATAAATATGCGAGACTTAGTAGCAGCATGTGCCGCCGGGAAGGTGGATGATAAAATTGTGCTTGACATAAACGACACGGAAGATAAGGAAGGTGGAGCAGATATGCCTGTTGCCTATATGCCACATCTTGACGAAGTAACACTACTACAGCTTGATGGAATACTCACTAGAGATCAGTTTAACCAATGCTTTGACACGGCAGTTGAAGGCTGCAAGATGGTTTATGAAATCCAAAAACAAGCATTAATGCAAAAGTATTTTGGCAACGAAACAGAGGTAAAGGAGGAAGTACAGTAAAATGAGTGCGTCTAAACGTTCGACCATAATAGTTGAACACTTACGCAGACAGCAAATGTTGGATCTGATTTCAGTTGGAAAAAGGCTGCAGGGCAGAGCTTTAGACGAGATGAGACCTCTTGAGATTGAATTGGACATTATAAAAAAGGCAAATGGTTCGGCCAAAGTGAAACTGGGTGATTCGGAGGTCGTTGCAGGCATTAAAGTAGAAACAGGTGAGCCCTTCGAAGGACTTGAGAACAAGGGAGCGTTAATCATCTCAGCAGAAGTTCTTCCTATTGCTTCCCCTCATATCGAACCTGGCCCACCCGATGAAGACACAATTGAACTAGCAAGAGTGGTGGATAGAGGCATACGGGAATCAGAAATGTTAAACCTAGACAAATTAGTTCTTGTCCCGGGGAAGATTGTATACATAGTTTTTGTAGACTGTAGTATTATCAATACTGATGGCAATCTATTGGATGCTACATCGTACGCTGTCGTCTCGGCATTGTTGAGCTGCAAACTTCCTGTTTTTGAAATTCAAGATGGCAAGGTAGTTGATACGGGGAAGACTCAGGATCCTCCACTTACAACGATCCCAGTGTCCATCACTCAAGTCAGGATTGGTGATACAATAATCTTAGATCCTACGGCAGAGGAGGAAGCATGCATGAATGCCAGAATAACTATTACGACAAACTCCGAGAGCTGTTATGCTGCGATTCAAAAGGGCTTCGTCGGAGGATTTACGATAGAGCAAATCAAAAAGGCAGCGGAAACAGCAAGAATTAAAGGGGAGCAAGTTAGAGCGAAATTAAAGGAGTTGACCAATAAGAATGGTTAGCAGAGGAAGAAGAGGCACGACTGTTCTAAAAGGTCTAGGTGTAAGATATGGAGCCACTGTGCGCAAAAGATATAGTAAAGCCTATAGCGCATTAAAACAAAAAAGACGTTGTCCAAAATGTTCTTCATTACAATTTCGTAGAATTGTAATTGGTATATGGCATTGCTCAAAATGTAATTTCAAAGTTGCCGGAGGGGCTTACAATGTTGAGGCCCAGAAATTGCGCCGCTAGTATCCAACTATCCTTCGGAAAAAAAGAAACTAGGCTAAAGAGGATGAGAGGCTCTAGATCGCCTAACTCCAAGCTTATACTTTCCAAGTCGTACTTTGATGGTAATACTCTTGGGCAAAGCAAATCTTCGCTTGTCCATTTTGCTAAATCGATGTGTATGGCAATAAAACCACCGATAACATATTCTCCGTATCCCTCGCATTCCTCCTCCTCTTCACCTATTCCTTCCTCTCCCTTGTCGGGAGCAACTACTTCGAATATAGATGTTAATACCAGAGTTTCATACGATGACTACTCAAATGTATATATAGAAATTGAATCATACAATATCTCCTCTTTACGAGCGAGCATTAATTCCTACTTGCGACTTGCTGATGCATCATACAAATGCATAGTAGAAGGGGATTTGGAGTAAGGTCCGACTTGTTGTTCTCAACTTCGATCAAGCGTTTGAAAGGTGCTACAAACGGAGAACCATTTCCACATAAATTCAGTTTATGTTTAGAGAATCCAGGATTAGTTGATCGTTTTCAACACAGATAGTGTTCTTGATTGTTTCTCATTATGCTCTATTTTTCATTGATTTTTGGAAGCATATATAACCGTATTTCATTTTAATGGTAGTAGTATGAGTGAACAGGAACTGCCACCTTGGTTAAGAGAACAGCTATCACGTTTACAGCAACTTCAGCAAAATTTACAGGCTATTATGATGCAAAAGCAACAGGTGGAATTAGAAATCGTCGAAACCGATAGGGCACTAGAAGAATTAAGAAAACTAGAAGGTGATAATCCTGTCTATAAGGGTGCAGGCCCCCTTTTGATAAAAGCAAACAAAGACGATGTCCTAAAGGAATTGGAAGAAAAGAAGGAATTATCAAATACAAGGTTGACTGTTTTAGGAAAACAAGAGACACGAGTTAAAGATAATTTAAAAGAAGTTGAAAATAAAATTAATACAATGATTCGTCAAATGCAGGCAGGAGCTGCCAGCGGGGGTATTGGTGGTCCTGGTTTTGGTACCGCCGCAGGAGGACAGAATGCTGGTGCGTCAGGAGGAGGATTTGGAACACGGCCTCAGGGGCAGTAACTAAGCCAACTATTGCATTTCTCGTCTCACGGCGGTCATTATATGAAAAAAATTTCTCATCCCTAAATTTTTGCCCAGTCAAATAATACGTTATACAAATTAAATAGTTCACACATAGCATAACTGTGCGTGTCAGGATTGTAGTAGACGAGAGAGAAAGAAAAAGTGGCATTCCCGATTTGTTGCGACGAGCAGGCGCAATAATTGACTTTGCCCAGCTGAAGGTAGGCGATTATGTCATATCGCCAGAAACTGCAATAGAGCGAAAGACGATACAGGATCTCCTGAATTCAATTTATGATGGAAGGTTGTTTATCCAGTGTTCTCGACTTAACGAGAACTACGCGAAGCCAGTCCTTATTGTAGAGGGAAATATCGTTGATCTTATGGACACCCGCGGAGAACGACAGGAATTTGGTGGAGAGCCTGCCACGAATGGCGAGGTAGGAGAGGGTGAAAGTGTAGACGAAGCGATAGAGCTTACCCATGAAAAACTAGAAAAATCAGAACGAGGAGAGGAAGAACAGGAAGAGTCCATTCGAAGCAAAGATTCTACTACGAGCATTGATTTAGAGAGGACCGCTATTGACCAACGTACGAGAGCAAAAGCGTTTATCGAAAAGACTCCATTAATCTATGATGCGTTAGCAAAGGTTGCTCTCGATTATAGAATTCCCATAATCCATACCCCATCCGCGGACTTTACTTCTCAATTATTGGTGGTTATGGTAAACAAATCACTCCAGAATAGCCTAACCACCGGACCCTTATTAAAGAGAATAAGAAAAAGCAATCCAGGGTATATACAACAACTATCAATTCTCTCTTCCATTCCAGGTATAGGCGATAAACTCGCTGTAAGAATGCTGGACAAGTTTCAAACTCCTAGTCGAGCTCTAAACGCGTCGGCTGCCGAACTCGCAAGAATTTCTGGATTTGGGACCGAACGCGCTGCAAGGGTAAGAAGAATTCTTGATTGTGCAATGCGTCAGAACAACGACAAGGTCGATCAAAATGCCGAGGATGGTAAAACCATCAAAAATGGGTTGGAAATAATTCAAAGGACTCTATTTTAGAAGGGCTCAATGATAGTGACAATAGTAAAAAGAGTGAAAATAGTATGCCATGTAGACGGGAAACTGAATTACCCACACCCCGCAACAAGTAGAAAGGTACATGATTGTAGGCTATCAAAAAACATAATAGATTCGGATGCAACAAGAACAAGTCATATCATATGGTCCCTGATAATACTAGTCTCGAGAATTCATCCACTTTTATAGATACGAGCGCTATCTTTTTTGAACTTGCAAGTGAGCAGAGATTATCCATACTATTCAAATTAAGCCAACACAGTAGTAAGCTTGCACAGCTAGCAAAGGACTTGGATGTTACAATGCAAGAGGTTCATAGGAACGTCAATAGGTTGCTAGAATCAGGACTCATAAGAAAGGATACAAACGGCCAATTCTCACTCACCACCTTTGGTACTACCATATTACAACACATTCCGACTATGAATTTTCTTTCGAGAAACAAAGAATATTTCTCAGATCATTATTTGGGTGATATTCCGATGAAATTTGTTCACAGAATCGGGGCATTAGACACTTCGGAACATGTCGAGGGGTTGGTTGCTGTTTTGGAATGCTCGAAACAAATCTACAATAGTTCTCGGGAGTATGTTTATGGAATGCTCCCCCAAATCCCACTAGAGCTAATTGAAACCGTGTTAGCAAAGTTGAAACAAGGTGGAATAAAGTTCAACTATATATTGTCACAACAAACCGTTGTTCCGAAAAAGAGAACAGATCTTTTGAAAGATGCAGGCTTTCAGGATTTATTGAAGAAAGGTGTAGTTGAAAGAAAGATGGTTGAAAAAATGCCTGTAGCAGTAATACTAAACGAAAAAGAAGCTTCTGTTATGTTTCCAACATTAAAAAGAGGCCAGACTATAGCCGATTTGAATTCTATATTTTATAGTGGGAGGGACAACCAACTATTCCATGAATGGTGTCTTGATTATTTCAGATATTGCTGGTATGGAGCAAAGACATTTGATGAGAGCAAATTATTGGAAGTATAGATTATGTCTTGCGATGAAAATAAGATAGACAAAAGAAGAGAAGATAACTCGGGACACTTGGACTAGAAGAAACATTCCCATGCGGAATATCTCATCCTAAATCCATGACTGAAAGGGTCACGAATGACTACTAAACTAATATGGTAATAGTCGCTTGGGATAGAATTTAGGGTATATACCTAAATAGCTATTGCGTTCTGCCATTGTAACAAGGTAAGATTTTTAATCTTACAATGATGTTTTTATCAAAGACGCTCTTTTCTCACACCCATGTCATATTAGGGAAAAGAACAACAACTATTGTCTATCTCTTCTATCCATGCATCAACGGTGGACCGTCAACAGCTGTACTTTTCAAAGGTCGCACATATCCTATCGAAATGTCAGGATATCTGCGTAACGAATTGTTGTCCCTCGATATCATATCCTGATCTGAATACCATTGTCTTTAAGATATTTTTTGACCTTGTTGACACTGAACTTATCATAATGGAAGATAGATGCTGCTAAAGCTGCGTCCACATCAGTCCTCTTGAAGACATCCAACATGTGTTTTGGTTCTCCGCAGCCGCCAGAAGCAATTACTGGTATACGTACAGCCCCGCATATCGCCTTAGTTAATCCCAAATCATAGCCATATTCTGTCCCATCAGTATCGATACTAGTTAAAAGAATCTCCCCCGCACCGAGAGATTCTATTTTTTTGGCCCACTGAATTGCATCAATATCGGTTCTCTCTTTGCCACCATAAATTTTTACTTCAAACCAAAACTTTTTGCCATGCTTATAAAACTCCTCTGAGTTGTTCTCACTACTCATGGGAGTCTGGTTGTACTTTATATTATTCTCATTTTTAATACTCTTGTCCTTGTCCGCATAATCTCTTTTTCGACCCAGAGAAAAGATGTTTTTGTCATTATCTATATTATCACACTCATAATTTCGTTTTGCATCGATGGCTACTACTACACACTGCTTTCCAAAAATAGACATTAATTCTCCAATTAATTCCGGGTTTTTAACGGCAGCGGTGTTGATAGACACCTTGTCCGCCCCGTTGAGCAATATTGCACGTGCATCATCTAACTTTTTTATTCCTCCTCCAACTGTAAAGGGTATATCAATAACTCTTGCAACTCTCCTTACCATATTTTTCATCGTATTCCTTCCTTCTTGGGATGCTGTTATGTCTAGGAAAACAAGTTCATCTGCTCCGTCATCACTATATTTTCTTGCCAGAGCAACGGGATCTCCTGCATCTTTAACTTTTGCAAAGCGTACGCCTTTTACTACCCGACCATTATCGACATCGAGGCATGGAATGATTCTCTTTGTTAGTGGCAATTTTTATGCTAAGGTCTTTGCCCTGGACAAGTCAAGTTTTCCTTCATAGATCGCCTTTCCCAAGACAACAGAGGAACACCCGATTGTTCTAAGTCTTACTATGTCTAGAATATTAGATACTCCGCCACTTGCAATAATTTTCGCGCTATCAAAACTGCAGGCATCACGCAGTTTTTCTGTATCTGGTCCTTCTAGAGTTCCGTCTCGTTCAATGGTCGTTAGTAGAAATTCATCAATTCCAAACGATAAAAACATGTTTATAGCATCAGCTAGCTTAGTTCCTGAAGGCTCCCTCCATCCTCGAACCATAACCATTTTATTTATCTGGTCAACTGATATTACAATTTTTTTAAGCTTCGTTTTTGAAAGCTGTTTTATCAAATCTGGGTTTTCGAGAGCGAAGGTGCCGAGGACCACTCTTGCCGCTTTTTTGGGACCAAGCATTTCATCGATAGCCTCGAAAGATCTTATGCCACCCGCGACCTGCACAGGTATATGTACTGCCCCTATTATTTCAGAAATGGCTTTAACATTATTTTTGCCAGAATCCAGGGCCGCGTCAAGGTCTACCGTATGCAGCATATCTGCGCCATCTGCTTCCCATCTAAGTGCTGTTTCTATAGGGCTATTACTATAGGTTATCCTACTGGCTGGATCACCCCTAACAAGTCTTACGACGTTTCCTTCCATGAGGTCGACTGCAGCTATTATCTTCATTTATCCTTAGCTATAACAGTAGAAGAACAGACTTTCAAGAAATTCTTTATTATCTGGGAACCAATTGGGCCGGACTTTTCTGGATGGAACTGTGTGCCAAATACATTGCCCTTTTCTATTACAGAGGGAATCTTATTGTCACCATACTGCGAGTTAGCGACAACAATGTGGCGTTCTGTCTTTCCTGGAAGTATTCTATAAGAGTGCACAAAGTATACCCATGAATTATCTCCAACCCGGTGTAAGAGCCTACTGCCGCTCATATTACTTCCTCTATCGATCTCGCTTTCAGCAATGCGAGTTTTCTTTGAAACATTCCATTTGTGTTCTACGAGTTGTATGTTATTCCAACCCATATGAGGTACCTTCACTTTTTTCTTGTCGAGCATTAGTACTTGTCCATCAATTATCCTAAGGCCTTCAAGTGTGCCTTCCTGACTGCAATTAAACAACATTTCCATGCCAAGACAAATTCCAAGAACAGGCATCTTGCTTTTGATAGCCGCGACTAACATTTCTTTATCTTCTCTGATAGAAATAATCGCTGGGTCGAAATTCCCCACCCCTGGCAAGATAAGCCCATCAAAGTTTTCAAGCGATTTCATGTCCCGAATGATTGAAACATTAACTGCTCCATTTCTAGCCAATGCTGCCTTTAAGCTGAAAAGATTACCTGCTCCATAATCAAAAATTGCTATCTTGGGCCTAAAATGGGTGTGGAGGACTTTATTGCTGTAAACTTGTAGATTGTAGCTCTCATTATTATTTAACTGATACGTAGTTGTCTTTATTGTGTTGTTTAAAATTTTTACATTGCACCCTTAGTACTTGGAGTTCCTACTCTTTTTTCATCTATGTTGACAGCCATTCTAAGTGCTACAGCAAAAGCCTTGATAGCAGATTCGATCTTGTGGTGATCATTATTTCCATACTGCACGACGATATGAGTACATGCGTCGAGATTTTGTGCCAGAGATGACACAAAATGTTCGAGATCTTCCTTGGGAATTTCCTCAATGACGTCTCTGGTTAACTTTAATTGTATGTTGTGGAACTGGCGTTTTATTAGGTCTATTGCAGCATACGACAGGCATTCATCCATCGGAACAAAGGCGTAGCCAAACCTCATAACCTGCAACCTATCCGACAATGCTTTATCTATTGCAAGTGAAAGAGCGATTGACGCATCCTCGATGATATGATGCACAATTCCGTCTTTGGACTCTCCCTTTAAGTTAATGTCTACCATACTGTGCTTTCCAAATGAAGTAATTAGATGATCAATAAACGGAAGACCGGTATTAACTATTGTATCACCCGCACCATCGATATTGACTTCCACGCTTACTGAAGATTCACGTGTGGTCCTCTCAAATCTTGCGGTTCTCTGGATGTTCCTTTTATTAGATATATCACCGAACCGCCTGCCGTCTTCCATTTCCATAATATCTCTCTGACTATGCCCTTAATTTTTATTATTATTGTTTCTAGTAAATATTCCTTCTTCCTTTGCGGGTGTATAAGCAAAGAAGGCTTCAGGATAGATTTCTTTCGATATTTCAATGTCAAGCGTACATTGCTCAGGGATTACAGAATCTGCATAAAATACGGCGTAGATAGCACTCCCTCTCCCCTAGATGGTATCTTCCCTTATAGAGTACCAAAGCCCTTTCCTATAAAAAGTGAGAGAAATTTACATGTCATTCCATTTAAGCAATCGCCAATTAATTAAGAAATCAATCTACCACTGGTTATCGGATCCGAAAAGTTCGAGGCAGAGCTGGAGGTTGGTCTAGTTAGAAAAGGTGTATTGCTGGTCAAAAAGTCGACAACACTCTCTATTTAGTTTGGCCAAGAATCTTTTCCACAGATGCATCAAGCAAGAAACTCGTCTCCTATCATCAAGAGAGATCGATAAAGACTACAACGGACGAAATGGTGAACCTGGAAATGGAGGAAAGCTTTCGGAATCTGGAATGCATGGGCTTCTAGAGATGGAGGTTAAGATAATAACCATAGTATTGAGATAACTCCAGGTTTACTTACACTTTTCCTCAAAGAGTTCTTTGAGGCAGCAACGCAAGTCATATTGGAACAAGGAGGAGTAGTAGACAAGTTCTTAGGAGATGGGGTTATGGCTCTATTTGGAACCGATTCAAATCTGGACCTTGGCGTTTCAACTTCTGCTATTTGCGCCGCTAGTGCCGCTCTGAAATTTCGAAAACAATTCGAAATAATGGAGCTGAGATGGAAGAAAATATGGCAAGGATATACTCCCTATCAAATAAATATTGGACTAAAATGTGGTATCAATACAGGATGCGCTGCTGTGGGTAATATAGGAGCTAAAGAATATCGTTATTTTACTGCTTTTGGTTTCAATGTCAATCTAGCCAATAGATTAGCTAGTCTAGCTAGTAACAATGAAATACTAGTTTCAGTAACCACAAAGTCAAAAATATTTGAAAAATTCGAACTCCTAGAAAGAGGTATTGTGGATGATCTGAAAAATATTCCTGGCAGTTTCGAAGTCTTTTCTGTTATAAGGAAAAAATAGTCTCTTGGAGCCTTGAATTGATTATTTAGTGCTTAGCCCAGCTGAGGTACATGCTATGGTGAAGAATGATCGATATAGTGCTCCAATCATAAACAATGTTTCAGGACCATTGTTAAATCATAAAAAGGGATTAAAGTTAAGTAGGAACGTGGCCTACCTCCTGTCAATTTCTTTATGTCAATGTCTGTTGTTCTGCCTTATCTTAAGGTTCCAAAAATCTCCACCGGTATTGAGTGATGTAACATGGTGAGATAAGAACCGAAAAAATTGTACTAATCTCTTTAGATCATACATTCCCCTTTACTACATTAGAATCACTGGGAAGTACCAATTCTCTCGTGTCGTTGTTGGTTTCCTTCTCCGCACTATTACGGTCTAAGATATTTCGTTTAGGAGTATGGGAAACCAAAATCGAGGAATTGCCTCTCGCTCGCTTCTGAATGCCCTTATCTTGAGCCGCCAAATACTTGGTATAGGGTTTTCTTCCATTTCGTTTTTCTTTTTTTACAGTTTTACCCATCTTTATGATTCTCGGTCCACAATCACTATTATAATAAGACAGGTCGCGTTTCATTACCTCTGAGTCAGTATTCTCATTCCTTCCTTTCCTTTTATTTCCATTTGCAGCCGAGATATTGTCATTCTGTTTTATTCTTGTCATTGTACTGGTTTGTATTTAATAGTGCAAGATTCACATAATAACCATGCGAACTTATGTCTTTTAACACAAGAATCAATTCTAATTATGCAATTTTCAATTTAATATAGCATACGTTAAATTCCGATATTTCATTCAGACAAATCCAATTGTTATAATACTCAAACTAAATGACCAATCCTTTCAATACGCGAAATGGACATGAACTTTTAAAGGACCAACTGATACCAGAATTTCAAAGCTCGGTCTCTCTTCTTGACAGAAACGGAACAATTCTCTACTCACCAAATGATACGTATATAGGACAAAATGTGTTCTCAAATGAAATTCAATCAGCAATTTACCCCTCATTGATCCCCCTAGAATTCAAAGATAAATTCAATGATATTTTGGAAGCTTCAGTAGAGGGTAAGCAGGGTTCGGAAGATATTGAGATCGGCGGTCAAATAAATACTGTGACATATCAACCTGTCATAGTCGAAACGAATCAAATGAGAAGCAATAACGAGACCAATTATTTCATGAGCGTCTTTATAGCCTCTCCACACCTGCTAACTAACAATGTCAGCGCTCTCATTGATCAACAAAAAAACTTTAGCATAATTATGATAGCAGTAATAAGTGCTCTATCTTTAGGTATTGCTTTTTTGGTGATTACTTGGAACAAGAGATTGAGAAACACTGTGAACACTAAGACCGTAGAGCTGCAAGACGCAAACGAACAATTGAAGGCTCACGGCAAAATGCAGAAAGAATTCATTAATATAGCTGCTCACGAATTACGAATGCCTACGCAAGCAGTTTTGGGATATTCTGAAATATTGAAAATCCAATCTAAGAAAGAGAATAGGAAGGACGACGCAATAGATGCGATATATAGAAATGCCACAAGGCTGCAGCATTTGGCTAACGACATACTCGATGTAACACGGATCGAAAGTCAAACGCTAAAGCTCAACAAACAAAGATTCAATCTAAATGAGGTACTGTCGTATATAGTAAACGACTTTAAAAATGAAATTAGTAAAATCAATTCTCCTGTCAATATCTACTATAAACCGGTGCAAGAACTAATCAATGAGCCATCAATAAAGGCTGACAGAGAAAGAGTGACACAAGTCATCTCGAATTTGATCAGTAATGCAATCAAGTTCACTCAGCGAGGAACAATATCCGTGTCCGCAAAACTCCTGCCGGGAAATCAGGTGATTGGAACAAAGGAAAAGACGCCTGGAATCTCACAAGAACTAGAGAAATTAGATGGATCATATCCACTTGAGCAAAAAACAAGAGTGAAACAAGATAATGTTGATACGAGGGCAGAAAAAAAAAGAACAAGAGGAAACAGTACTTAATAATGAAAGCGAAATAGGTGGGAACCAGGTCCTCATCAGCATAAAAGATACAGGCTCAGGTATTGATCCCGAGATTGTGTCGAAGTTATTTTCAAAATTTACCACCAAGTCTCTTAAGGGTACAGGATTGGGACTTTTCATTTGCAAGAGTATTGTTGAGGCTCATGGGGGAAGAATATGGGCTGAAAATAATGATGGCGCAGATAGAATTGTAAATGGAGATGGAAATGCAAGTAAAGGAGCGACATTTTTTTCACACTACCCATTGACAAAGACTAACAAAAGTCATCTAATGCTGTTAGCCAAAAATGTAAATCCAAAGTTTACAATACAAGAGCGAAAAGCATGAGAACAGGGTTAGAGAAGATTATTAGAGAAGAAAAGAATATAGGAAACTAGAACTCCGGTTTTGACAGAATGCCAATAATTATATTGAATGAAATCCTCTAGACCTACTAATGAACAAAAACGAACGAACGAATGCTACAATATTGTCTGCTATTGTTATTACCTCGCTGTCTACTATGGCCTTTGTCTTTGTGGGGAGTACGGATTTGTCTCAGAAAGCAATCGGACAAGCCGAAGAAATCTTTGGCGAAAACGCCACCTTTATTGAAGAAATAGAGGGCACAAGTCCTACTGCTAACCAAACCGCAGCACCAACAGCACCTACCAGTGTTCTAACAGCGAATGAAACAGCACCAGTTACCAACTTGACCAGGGCAGATATTGAATCATTCCGTGAAAACCTAAATAGTGCCCGCGAAGGGGTCCAGGACAATGATGCTCAGACAGCACTAAACTCAATTAATGCTGCAGATGGTGCCCTCTATGTATTAGTAGTCGAAGAGCCAAAAGGACCAGCAGCTGAGAAACTTTCAGCTCTACAAGATACTCTAGACACGGCCAGAGAGTCATTGCGTGCTGATGCTCTTGAGAAGGCTCTTCAAGATCTGAACAATGCAGATTCTCAAGTTCTCGTCATAACTGAAATGTTGCCTGCCGAAGAACCCGAAGAACCCGAAGAACCCGAAGAACCCGAAGAACCCGAAGAACCCGAAGAACCCGAAGAACCCGAAGAACCCG
>WUUC01090951.1_pt1 | contig 20413 bp, 10 predicted proteins | sample 6278441 | NCBI WGS metagenome assembly WUUC01 (sample SAMN13675441, study PRJNA597444) | soil metagenome | isolation source: soil | place: USA: Washington | collected 2017-10
CGCCCCCTCGGGCTTCGCAGACCTCCGCCCGAGGACTTCGACGCTGGTGGTCGTCTCGGGCATCAACGACCCGGCCACCTGCCTCGCCTCGAACGGCGTGGCGACGACGCCTTGTACCGTGAACGTGCAGGGGACGACGCTGGAGCAGCCGCCTTCTCAGCCGAACGGCGGCGGTTTCAACTCGACGCTCTCGGCCGGCACGGTCACGCTCGGGACGCCGATAGCCAACGGGGCCAGCTTGAACGTACGCTTCCTGCTCGGCATCCAGCAGACCGGCACGTTCAAGTTCTTCATCAACATCGAGGTGCTACCGTAGGCCAACTCAGCCCTCCCGCCCGACACACGTAGGGCGAGGCAGGTCTCCAGACTGTGACCCCGCCGTCGCTTCCACACCTGCACGCAGGTGTGGAAGCGACGGCGGGGTCACACACTTCAGGCGGCAGAATCTACCGCGCCGCCCCCTTCGCCGGAGATTCTTCTTATTTCGTTGTGCGCTCCGAACCGGGGGCAATAAAGGGGGCGGCGCGTCAGGGACGACGCGGACTACTTGACCGGCGGCGGGCATAGCAAAGCCCAGAACGTTTTATGGTTTTCGTCTTTGAGTTCGACATCGGCACCCTGTTTTATCAGTTCGGCAATCACGTCCAGATGGTGATTCTTCGCGGCTAGGTGCAGAGGGGTCTCTTTGTGGTCGTTCTGGCTGTTTATCCACTTATGGTTCTTTCGCAGAATGCGTCTCACCGCATCGAGCTTGCCGGTGCCGGCCGCGATTTGCAGGGCCAGTGGGCTGTCCTCGTTCGTGGTGGGTGTTGGGGTCGGGGCGGGGGTGGTGGTGGGCGTCGGGCTTAGCTCCGCCTTCTCGGGCGGGCCGGGCTTCGCCTTCTTGGCCTCCAGCAGTTTGATTAGCTCGTCGTTCTTCGACGCGCGCGCGTAATACAGAGGCTCCTTGCCTGTCCTGGTGGGCGCGTTGACGTCCGCCTTCATCTTCTCGATAAGGTATTTTGCGACCTCCAACTGACCGTACTGGCAGGCTAGGTGCAGCGCCGTCTTACCGTCGATGTTGCGAATCTTGACGACCTCCGTGTCGGAAAGTTTTTTGACGAGGGCGAGCAGGTCCGTGCCGCTCGGCTTATCGGGATTCGGGACGATGGCGAGCTGAAGGGGCGTGGCCCCTTCATTGTTCTTCGCTGCGAGGGATGCATTGTGCTTGATGAGCAGGCTGACGGCCTCTAAATCCTTCTCGTCCGCAGCCCAGTGCAGGAGGGTCGCGCGGTACTTGTTGTCCGACGCCAAGACCAACTCGCGGCGGAGCTTGAGCAGTCTCTCAAGCTCTTTTATCTTCCCGGCCTTGATGGCGGCGATTGCCGCCCGCATCTCCGCCTCCGGCACCGTCTGGGCGCCCGCGCCGAAGCACAGCACCAGGACTAAGAAGACTATAGAGACACGCGGTAACATAAAGCACTCCTCCCTCCGGGGCCGGCCGCGCTCACGTCATCCGAACTCGTAAGGCTTCGGCTCCGCCGCCCACATCGCTTTGCCTTCGACGCCGTCCGCGCGTCGCGCTTTGAGCGGGTTCAACCGCTCCCTCTTACGCCCGAACTCCTCCTTGCTCAAGTCTTTGAAGACGAGCCGCCACGTCTGCTCAACCTCGGTCTGGAAGACGCTCGGGGCGGGGTTGGGGAAGAGCCATCCGCCGTTCTCGCCGTCGGGGAACAGGATGAACTTCGAGCCGGGGTCGTTCGTCTCCCTGAACTGCCGGTTCTGGTCGTCCGCGTTGTCACTCAGGACGATATCGAGCCGCAACGGGTCGCGCGTCAGCTTCTCCCTCCGCACCCAACGCTTGTAAGCCTCTTTCGCCATCTCGACGGACAGCGCGTTGGGGACGGAGTAAGCCGCGACGGCGGGCGGCTGGTTGGACTGAGCGGCGGCTTCCGCGTTCGAGGTGAGCAGCGTCTCTTGCTGCACGAACGCGGCACCCGGCTCCTGCGCCTCCGTTCCGTCCGGCTGTGAAGAGGTCTCGACTCCCACGGAGGTCTTGGCCCCGGAAGTCCTCTTCGGGAATGCCGCCGCGTGCGGCGTGCGCGCCGTCGGTACGTGGGACGGCGGAGGCGGAGGCGTCGTGGGATTCAACAGGATGCGGAAGACGGCGAACCCGAGGACGATGAAGACGGCGGCTACGAGGACGAAGATGATGGTGGCCGCCGGCCGTAAGACGGAGCCGACCCACTCGCCCCATGACGTCTTCGTCAGCGTAACGGCGAGCGTCCCGGATGCGTCCGGCTCCGGGCAGGCTTCGTCGTCTCTGCCGCAGTAGAACCTCTCGTGACCCTGTGCTTCGACCTCGACGGCGCGCACCTTCCGAGCGTCGGCCGCAAAGACGGCCACGCCCTGCTCGTTCGTCATCTGTGGGTTATGCAGTGACTCGTCGAAGATGACGTTGACTACTGCGTCCCTCACGGGCCTGCCCCCCGTAGCCGTGCTCACCTTGATGAAGGTCTCGGGCGGCGGCGGGACGGAGAGGTCCATCCTTATCGTGCTGTCCTTTATCTCGTCGCGGCTGACGACGAACCGGCCGCCGTTGTCCGTCACCAGGACGTACTCGGCCCCCGGCTTCAAGCCCTTAACGAAGGACGTCTTGCCGCCCGGCTCCAGCGCGTGGGGTATCGACGACGAAGGCTCCTGACTCTTCTCGACCACGCTGAACGTGCCCTCGCGCCGGGCGAAGACGTCAAAGTCTACGGCCGGGTAGAGGTTGACGCGAACGGGCAGCTCATCGTTGTGGGTGGGGGGCTTGTCAACGGCGGCCTCGCCGCTGAGTCGCCCGTCGGCCGAGCTGACCGTCACCCAGTAGTCTTTTTTGCGATGCAGCCCTTTGGGCAGGTTAATGACGTACGCGCCTTTCTCCCGCGCCGGGTTGCCGAGGTCTTGTGGGGTCGCGGGCTCATTGCGCTCGCGCGTCCATAAGGTCACTTTTATCCGCCGGGGCGGGTCGTCGTACTCGCCCGCGATGACGATGCTGAGTTTGATGTTTTTGAAGATTTCAGTCTCGGCCGGCGCGGGCGCGTCGAGCGGCGTGACCTCAACGGGAGCCTTCGGCGTCTTGGAGACGCGGGGAGGCTTCGGCCCTTTATCAGCAGCCGGCTTCTTTGAGTCTCGCTTGTTCCCGGATGCCTGTCTGTCCTTCTGGTCGACGTCCCTGGTGGTTCTCTGCCCGGACAGGGCGGCGAGGCTCACGGTCGTCAGGCCGCGCCCCGTCAGGACGGCCGGGCGCGCGGCCGCGGCCGACGCCGGGAGGCAGGCACCGACGGCCAACATGGCCCAGATTGCTCGTCGCAACAACCTCACGCCGTTCGACACCTCGCGGCCTCCTTCCTTCACACGGGCGGTGCCGGTCGCGTCCATCATCTGAAAATCTTGTCGTTGCCGGTGGCCGTCTCCAGCCACACCTTAAGCTCGGTGATGAACAGCGGCTCCAGCAGCGCGTCCTCCTGATTCCGGCGGAGGTCTGAGACGACGGAGCCGCGCGCGTCTCCGAAGAGTCGCCGCTGGAGATTGTTCTCGAAACTGACCGTGGTGACTTTGGGGAAGCCCAACACCTCGGCGGCCGCGCCCGTAATCCTGCTCTGATGGAAGGCGGTCAGGAACGCGTTCAGCTCCTTCAGCTCCTGCATGGGCGGCACCGTGTTGGCGGGCAGGCTCAGCAGATTGTCGCCCGACAGCTTCCCGTCCCACGTCAGACCGTGATAGCCGGTCTCGCCGACCGTCACGGTCGAGTTCGTCGAGTTTTGCAGGCCGAGACGCCGGGCCGGATTGCCTTCCAGCGCGTTGTCGGCCAACAGCCCCCGCCCGACCTCCTCCTTAGGCTGGGTCGAGACCCTGACCTCGACGGTCTGTTGGCGCAACTGCTTGAACTGCCCGCCGCGATAGAGCCCCGCGAGGAACATCTCCGTAACTATCTCGCGGTAGCCCTCGACCCACTCGACGAGCTTGCCGCCGCGCCCGCAGAAGTAGATGTAGAAGGCGGCCTGCTCGGCGTAGCCCGCCAGCCCGGCGCGGGTCAGCACCCCGGCGTAGTAGGTGAGGCCGGAGAAGAGGTACATGATGTGCGACAGCAGTGGGCGCGCTTCCGGCGTGCCGTTGATGCGGTCGATGAAGTTCGGCAGATGCCCCTTGCGGTCGATGGTGCTGAGCAGGGTGTTGAACATGAGCCCGAAGCCGTTGGGGTGCCGGGCGAAGGTGTTGAGGTTGATGTTCGCTTCGTATGGTTTCTTGTTGACGGTCTCCGTGAGCCATCGCAAAAAAGGCTCCGCCGTCTTCGACGCGCCCGCGTCGAGGTAACGTCCCACGATGCCCGCGGCCATCTTGACCGACTCCTGCCGCTTCAGCTCGCCCCCCGCACCCTGCGCCTTCGCCCCCCAGACGGCCATGTCGGTCGTGCTCCCGCCCACGTCGAGCGAGATGGTGTTGCTGCTGGGCACCGCGCCCTGCTCGTTCTCAAGGTGCTTGCAGACGGCGACGGTTTCGGTGATGCCCCTCGTCGGCAAGACCTGCGCCGTGAAGTTCTGTACCCCGAGACCGCGCCCGAGATATTCCTGCAACGACAGCCACTCGTCGTTATGCTTGCCGATGAGCGCGGAGGTGAAGACCGAGGGGTGAGTGTGGGCGACCGAGACCACCTGCGCGCCGCTCGCGCAGGCTTCGGCGTGCGTCAACAGCAGCAGGCAGCGCAGGAAGGCGCGCAGGTCGTAGTCCTCGCGGTTACTGTTCCACTTCAAATCCTGCTTCAGGTGCTCCGGGTTGATGAGGGTCTTCAGCACCGAACGCTTGTAGACGAAGCCCTCGCGCGGCAGCCAGTCGGCCTCGGTGCCCGCGTTCGGCGTCGGCTGCATGAGGAGCGTGTAGAGCTCGTCCTGATTGAGCCAGAGCCTCCGCTCCTCCTCCTCGCCGAAGTCGAAGAACCGGGAGATGATGTCCGACTCGCCGAAGGCCGTGAGGAGTTTGGCGCGCGGCCGGAAAGTGACAGGTTGAATCGTGTTCCTCTGGTTGTTGAAATAGTCGTCGCCCTGCCTGTCGACCTCCAGCGAGAAGGCGCGCGTGTGCGTGCTGCCGAAGTCGATGGCGACGCGCCAGAAGCGGCTCGGGGCCGGAATCTCCGGCTGCCGCAACAGCAGCAGCCCCTCGTCCGTGTCCGCCCGCCCGGCGAAGGCCCGGAGCGGCTCCTCCGTGACGTACCACTCAAGGCCGCCGTGGCGGCGCGAGACCGCGGCACCGACCGGCGTGAAGTTGAGGAAGTCGGACGAGAGCCCCTGCTTGAAGTAGAAGTAGCGGTGCCAGGTCGGGCACACGAAGTCGGGCCACTTCGCCAGACGGTCGCAGTCTTCGACGTGGACGACTTCGCTATCCTCGGCGTATTCGCGCACGACTTTAATCATGCGACCGCCGGGGAGCGGCAGCTTCAACTCGACCCGGATGGCGTTGGCCGCCTGATTCTTCCCTATCTGCGTAAAGCGCGCGACCTCCTCCGGCGACAGGAAGTCCAGAATCTCGCGGCGGAAGGGGAAGAGGAACCGCCTGCCGTCGGGGACTTCGAGGTAATAGACCGCCTCGGGGTTATTCGGCAGAATGACGTCGATGAGCCGCCTCTCGAACAGACTGGCCGGGTCTTCCAGACGCGTGACGGACTTCGGCACGAAGTCGAGCGGCGTCGGCAGCGCTTCGTTGGCGCGCACCCAGTGGCCGTCGTAGACGCGCAGCGGCTCGCCCTGCAACTCGAACTCGCTGGCGTTATAAATCTTCGAGTTGCCTGCGGGTCTGTAGCCGATGATGATGTCGTCATGACCCCGCAGGTAGAGGTCGCTTTCGCCGGTCGGGACGGCGGCGAGCCCCGTCAGCAGGCTGTAGGTAGGCAGGGTGAAGACCGAGCTTTGACTCTCGGGGACGGGCACCGGCGGAACGTCACTCAGCTCCTCCTGCCAGGCGTGCAGGCGTCCGAGCAGAGCGCCGAGGCGCGGGTGTTGGCCTGCGCCGCGCGCGGCCGGCAACTGGCCGAGGAAAGAGCTGACGGCCTGATTGTTCTGCAACTTGAACACGAGGCCGTTGACCCAGTAGGCCAGCATCCCGAGGAAGCGCCGGTCGCCGAACTCGCGGTAGTAGCGGCCGGGGTCGGCCAGCCGCCCGCCGACGGCGAAGGGCACGGACGCAGGGCAGTTCGCACCGACGCCGGTGAAGATTAGCGTGCGCGGCGAGGTAGCGCCGAGAACGTGACCACCGAGGCTGAAGAGTTGGAACTGGTTCCACTTCCCGGCCGATGCCTCCTCATCACGCCCGTCGGTCAGAAGGTACTGCGGGCGCAGGTCGAGGAAGGTGCGCGCGATGGGGCTGGCGTGGCGGCGGATGTCGACGGTCGTGGGCGCGTCGAGCGTGATGCCGAGCGGCGCGGCCAGAGCGATGAGCCCGAGCATGCCCCGCCACTGCTCGGTGATGTCGGCGTGCGACGGGTGGTTGGCGTCGAAGAGGGCGTTCTCGAACAGAAGCAGCCGGGCCCACGGCGCGGGCACGCTGCTGAGCAGGTCACTGCTGACGGGGGTTTGCGACACGTCGAGGTTGGCGGCGAAGGTCGATAACAGGTTGATGTCAGTCCCCTGCTGCCACGTCCCCATGTCGGGCCATGTGATGCCGTCGCGGGTGTGTAATCTGGGCGCGTATTGCGACATGTCTGATTCCTGCCTCGCGTGGGCGCGGGCGAGCCGTGCCCCGCGAGCCTTCAACTGTGCAGAAGATAGTTCTCGCGGCAGTACTGCGCCGCCGCCTCGTAGAGCAGATATATCAGGAGCCCGGCGGCCGAGTCGGGCAGGGGCTCGGCCAGCGTGATGTTGTTGAGAATGTCGTTGATTTTGTCCCAGCCCGCGCTCATGTATTTCGGGTTGGCACCCGTGGCCGCCAGCAGGCTGCCGAGGTTGAGCCGGCGGGCGGCGTCGTTGTGGCCGTCGCCCAGCGCGTTCCAGTTGAAGAGCCGCGGCTCGGAGCTGGGCGGCTGGCAGGTCTCGCCCACCTCGCGCAGCCACCTCGTGTAAGAGCTGACGAAGCGGTGGAGTTGGCCGAGCTGCTCCGTCTGGTCGTCGAGCGGGAGCTGCCCGAAGTTGTGCGCGTACCAGTTGGCCTGCCGGTACTCACGGTAGTTGACGAAACGGTCGTGCAGCAGATGCTGGTAGAGGTAGGCGAAGGTCGTGAAGGCGAGCAGCGCCGCCTTGATGTCGGCACGCTCGTGCGCGCGGAACGGGCTGACGGCGAGAGTCTCCCAGTCGATACCGCGATCCCGCTCCTGCTGCTTCGAGAAGGTGTCGGCGTAGTGCAGCTCCCGCGAGTCGATGTCGATGCCACCCTCCTTGATGGCGAAGAAGTCGATGGCCGCGAGGGCGGCCACCAGCTCGACGTAATGCGCGGCGTTAGTCTGGTCTTCGCCGCCGCGGACGTTACGCTGGTTGGTCTGGGGGCGGGCCGGGCTTCCGATGAGGTAGACGTGCTGGTAGTTGGGCGGCGTCTGCGCGTAGTGGAGCAGCGCCGCCTGCGTCGCAATGGCGTGTTTGGCGCTGTCGGTGCCGGGGCCGGAGGCGAGGCCGTTCTCGTCGCGCGGGAAGGTGAAGTAGGGCCCGATCATGGCGCAGCCGTAGCGCAGACGCTCCCGGTTGTCTCTGGCGACGACGCCGTTCTCAGGCAGGTTGTTAATCAGCGAGGGGATGGTGGGCAGCCCGGCCGCGCCGGTGCCGCCGAAGACGGAGCCGAAGACGAAGACCCTCGCCTCGCCGCCCTGGAGGTCGGTGTTGAGGCGCTGCAAAAAGTTGTAGAGAGACGAGCCCTGAACGATGGAGCCCTGGAGGGAGAGTTTCAGCGCCACCGAGCCCACGTTCGGCTTGCCGATGTAGCCCTCCCGCAGGGGCATGTTGAGGTCGCCCGGCGTGTAAAAGAGGTCGAGGAAGGCGCGCATCTCCTGCGCCTGTCCCGAATACTGGATGAGTCGGCCGAAGGTGAGGTCGGCGTTGTTGGGGTTCTTCCACCTCGTGTCGGAGTTCTGCCCGGCGTTGAAACGTGACTGGAAGACGACCGGCGGCGACAGCTCATGCCGACGGAAGGCGAGCGCGCGGCGACGGCGCGGGCTGCTCGGCTGCGCGAGGCGTTGCAGCTCGTTGTAGTTGCCTATCAACTGGTTCGTCTTCGTGCCGTTGCCGTTGTTCTGGTCGGCGTCGATGAGCAGCAGGTTGAAAGGCTGACGCCCGGTCAGACCCGCGGCCGCTGCGTAGACGAACGCTTCGAGGCACCGCGCCCCGGTTCCGCCGATGGCGATGACGTAGTTGTGAGCCATGCTTGAGTGTTCCCCCTCCCGCGGGCGGTCGTTCATCCAATCTTGGGCCGCGGCCAGAGCATGTACGGACAGCGGCTGCTCGCCTTGAACCGCGTCACGCCGACCGAGACGATGGTGAAGAGGAGCAGGGCCGCGGCCGTCAAGAGCAGCCCCTGCGTCCCGAACAGCGCCGCCAGCACGGTGAAGGCGAGGTGGCCGCTAAAGGCGTAGAGGTACATGTCGGCATAGAGCGCCAGCAGCACGGCCGGCAGCACGATGAAGACGAGCGTCACGAAGAAGATACTCCGCGCCTGCCGCTCGATCTCCAGCCGCCCCCCGTACGACAGCCGCGTCAGGTGAAGCCAGCTCAGCAGGAAGCCGGCAAGCCCGCCGAAGAGGGCCGCCCAGACGATGCGTGAGTACATCCACTTGTCGAGGTCGCCCTGCCTGACGCCGCGCGCTCCCGCCCGCTGTGCGAGCCCGCCACGGTCTGCGCCCGTGGCCTGCGTCTGCGACGGCGTCGTCGACGGCCGCTGCGACATCGGGCTCTGCCCGCAGGCCGTCGCCTGCCCGAGAACGAGGAGCATGATGAAGAACAGCCAGGCGGCCTTCCACCGCGGCGTCGCGCCGGAACTTTTCATAGTCGTGTCCATAGAAGACTTACCCCTCACAAAAGATTTCGCGCGGCCCGTTCAGTTGCTTATCGTCAGGAAGAGCGGCGGCGTCAGGCGAGAGGCCAGCCGCCCGCGCAGGTGTGCGCCCAGAAGCGCCTTGATGACCTGCGCGAAACGATAAGTCCGGTCGGCCTGTGCCGCGGTGGAATCGTCGTCGGTGCTCAGCCCCTCGACGAAGGCGCTGACCGTGTCGACCTCGATGCCGATGCGCAGGTGGTAGAGGCCGTAGAAGCCCCGCGGGTCGCGGGGGATTTGCAGCCGAAATCTCGCCGTCTGCGTGCCGCCCGCGTCGGGGCTCGCCGGGCTCGGGCTCGACGCGGGCGGCGCGGCCTTCGGCATCGACTCGTCGGGTCGCCGCCTGTCGTCTCTCGGCGGAGCGGGCTTGCTGCTTCGGGGCGGCTCTTGCTTGCCGGGGCCTAACTGGAACGCGCCCGCCACCAGCGCCGCGCCCCGAACGCCCGGCGGCGCTGCTTCACCGACTCCTTCAGTCCGGGTCGAGACTTCGCCCGCGAGCGGGAGTTGAGCGGGGCCGTCTTCCGGCGACAGAGTTTTGAAGCCGGGGGGCGGGTCGCTCTCCGCGAAGCCGCCGCGTGCCTCATCCCAGAGGTAGTACTTCGCCGCCACTCGCGGGCTGATTTTGCCGAGCGGGTATTCGCCGTCCACGACGTAGGGGAGGGCGAAGGAGAGGTGCGCCGGGTTCTGCGTGCCGAACAGGCGCGTGGTGAACATCTGCCAGTAGTACCCCTCGGGCTGTTTGCCGCTGTCGTAGATGCTCTCGTCTTCAGGCAGGTCTAACTCTTCGAGGGCCACGGCTTTGTCTGAGAAGATGAGCGTCCGCATGTCGTCGAACTTAGCCTCCAGCTCCCGCTGTAAGTTTCTGAAGGTCTCTTCGTCGGGGCTGAAGACGAAGGCGTAGAAGGCGCGGCGCGGGACGTCGACTTCCGGCAGCCAGCACTCTTGCCCGCGCGTCTCGGAGCAGAGCTTCTCCGTGTAGAAGCTCCCCTTGAAACGCGAGCGCAGGACGAAGATTCCGAGCACGCGCCCGTCGGCCAGCCACTCCAACAGGGGCGTGATGACCTTGCTCCCGGCCTTCGCGTCCGAGGCCGAGTAGACGCCGTCGCTGACGTAGACGGAGAGAGAGTTCCTGCCGTCTCTGGACAGCTCCGCGAAGAGGACGTCGTCGGGGTTGTTCATGAGGTTATAGAAGCCCGGCGACTTCTGCTCCTGTCCGAGGGCGGCCGGCCTTATCAGCTCGTTGTACTTCGGCGCGGGGGCTCGCGACTGGCTGCCGAACTTGTAGACGAGCGGGTCGCTCAACGCGTAGCCGATTTCGCTCAGGAACCTGTCGAAATTCCCGCCGTGGCCGGCGAAGCCCGTCATCGACTTCGACGCGTCTATGTACAGCCGCCGCTCCCTGACCGGGCGCGAGGCCCCCGTCTGTTCGTGCGCGACTCCGGCGGGCGCGGGGGCGTTCGTCCCGTCGGGGACTGCGGACGGCGCGACGCCGTCGTGCGGGGTCGCCTCTGCCGCGGGGACTTGGGCGATAAGCTCGACTGCCTTCCCCCTCGAAGCCTCCGCCACGTTCTTGTTTTTTGAACAGCCGTAGATGGCGAGCGCCGCGAGAGGCAGAGCGAGCAGGAGGAAGACCCGCGGGCTCGGAGTGCTAAGCGGCAGGCGCATAGACATCTGTTGTCTCCACGACGAAGGGGCTCGGCATGCGTATGCCGGAGGAGTGTCGCGCGAACCTCACCGCCTGCGGTCGTCGGTGCGGGGCGTGCGCGGGCTCCTTTACAGCGAATATGCAAACCAGGTAGAAAAATTACAGCTCGGCGGGTTCGCACTCGCCGAACGTCGCCACGCTGGCTATTACTTTTCCGTGCTCGACTCGGTCAACCGCCTCTACCTGAAAGGCGATGCCTCGGCCAAGTGGGGCTTGACCCTGTTCGACGAGCAGGGGCCGAACATCGCGCGCGGGCAGGCGTGGGCCGCCGCCCGCGCGCCGGACGACGACGCGGCGGCCGGATTATGCAGTGGCCGACCTGGGCGAGACGCAGCGCGCCATCGAGTTTTTTGAGTGGGTCTTGAGCGTTAGTCGTGAGGCGGGCTTCGTGGGAGCGGGGGATGGGCTCTTCGGTCGGACGGCCCGCGCGGCGTCCCGTCAGGGGGCCGGGCGGTTCTCGAACTGAAACTCATAGTCGCCGACCGCCTCGGCCCGGCCGTCGGCGTTGACGCCTATCAGTTGCAGTTGGTAATGGCCGCGCGACAGGAGGCGGGTGGGAATCTTCACCGACACCACCCGCCCGGCCGGTGTGACCTCGGCGCGCAGGTCGCCTACAGCGTATGCTCCCGGCTCGCCGACCCTTTGCAGCAGGGCGCGGTAGCCCGGACGCGCTTCGCCGATGAGTACGAGCAACAGGTCAACCACGTTGGCGTCCGAGGGCGGGGCGACGGGGCCGCGTCCCTGCCCGCTGCGGACGGAGACGGGCGAGAGGGCGAAGGAATAGACCTGACCGCCGGGGGCGAATCCGGGGGCGTTCGCGGCGTCCAATTCGCGCTCGACCTCGGCGCGTCGGCTCTGTTCCTGCTCGCGCTCGCGGCTCACACGGCGCAGCTCGACGAACCGCCCCACCCCGAGCGCGAGGATGATGAGGAGCGCGGCCGCCAACGGCAGCACGGTGAAGGGGTTGCGCAAGCTCAGCCAGCGGACGGAAGCGCGCCGCTTGTCCCGGCCGGGCACCTCGCCCTCGCCCGCGGGCGGGGTGCCCACGCCCGAGGCGTACGCTTTCAGCGACCTCGCAATCCGCAGCTTCCGTCGCTGTTGCGGCGTGGCAAGAAAATGTTCGTCGAACTTCTGCCGCTCCTGCTCCGTGAGCACGCCTTCCAGATAGTCTTCGACCAGCTCGTCCTCTGCGATGAGGACGTTCTCCCTGTAGCCGGCGTCCTGAATAAAAAGCTCCTCGACGTGGCGCTGCTCCGCCTCCGGCAACCCCCCGAGCAGGTACTGCCGGATGATGCTCTTATCTTCGGGAATTTCTTTCATTACCGTTCTTCTACGGCTTCAGACGCCGACCCGGTGAATGAACCCCGCCCCCTGCGGACGCGTCGCCCCTCGCCGAGAATGAGCATTGCTTCAATCCATTTCACTTCGGAGCCTCGATGCCGGTCGGGCGTCCGAGGCAGCGGTCGATGCACTTCTCCAGCCGGCCGCGAATTCTGTGCACCCGCACACGCAAGGCGTTGAGGTCGACGTTCTCGCGCTGGGCCAGTTCTTTTCTGTAATCTATCTTGGCCTGCTTCTCTTTCTCGTAGTAGGCGAGTATCAACTCCCGCTTGTCCGGTTCGAGTTGTTGCAGGCAGAGGCTCAGACAATCGTACTCCCGCTCGTAATCGACCGCCTCCTCTTCCTGCGTCGAGGGGGCGGGGAGGCTCGTGTGCCCGTCCGCCTCGGTGAGCGGGGCGTGTGATGCCTGCTTCCTCCACTGCTCCATTATCAGGTTGTTGCCGACGCTGTAGAAGTAGAGCGCCGGGTCGCCGACGTAGACGGGTCTGACCTTGAAGATGTTGTGCGCCACCCGGTTAAACACCTCGTCCGCCATGTCCTCGGCCTCGGCCATCCCGCGCCAGGTAAAGATTCGGATGAGGCTGTGGCGTATGGTCTCGTACCTGACCCCGGCCTGCGCGCGGTCTGGGTCAAGCCAGGCCAGTAGCTCATCGAACTGCTCCTGGGTGATGATGCGTTCCTTGGTCATTCTCTGAGATGTGCGCGCCGTGCGGCGGGCGACGAGCCCTCACGCGGGAGCCCGTGGTGGCCCTGTCCTCCTGTCCGGGGTGAATGACCGGACGAGAGCGTGAAGACGAACGGGACTTTCTACCCTGTTGGTCAGCCCTTGAATATCTGTTTTCATTCTACATGCAAAGGGGGCAAAAACAAACGGATGCCCCTTTCGACGTCTCGCGGGGTCGGGGCGCGGAAAAGGCAGTTATCGCGGCTGCCTTTTCCGTCGTGGACGGGTTTCCTGCCCCGAGGCCGCGGAGGCGGCCGCCCGGCGTCTGTGTCAGTCGATGAGGGTGCGGGCGTGCTGGACGAGCAGGTCGTGGAGTTGGAAGCGGTCGGGGCCGACCGGCACTAAAAGGCCGCGACGTTACAGACGTCCGCGGAAGCCCACGGCCGGCGCGTTGGCGTAGTATTGCAGGAATTATCTGAGCCGAGAAGAGTCCCCGCGGGCGGCCGACGCCCCTTTGAACCGCAGGCGTCCGTAGTCACCGTAAAGGTTATAGCCGGCCCAGTGGACAGGGCTTGAGGTGTCCAGCGCGTCTCTGTCCGGCAGCAGTTCCCGAGCCAGACAACTCAACTGCGTGAGTCGCACGGCCTCGTCCAGGTCGTGCCTGAGGGCGTTCTCATAAAAGCGCTGGCTGAAGGCGACCGCCAGGCTGTCGTGCACTCTCCAGAGGTGCCCGAGAACACTCTGCGCGCCGGCCCGCCAGACGGTCTCAGGCAGGCTGATAATCCAGCGTCCGGGCAGGATGAAGTTGTCGGCCGACCAGCAGAAGGACAGACCGATGTGCCGCAAGCCCGTCAGGTCTAACCCGGACAGCTCACGCAGAGACAGAACCTCGGCCCGCCCGGACGCGGGGACGAGCACCAGCCCGGAAGCGTCCGGCTTGTCGGGCTCAAAGATGCCGTGACAGGCCAGGTGAACGAAAGTCGCGCCGGGCAGTTGTTCGAGCACGGCCGCCCGCGTCGCCTCCTCGTCCTTCAGCAGCGAGGTCGGCAGCCGTCGCCGCGACAACCAGCCTTTCAGACTCCGCACCTCCTCCCCCACGCCCGGCAGCGGCGGAAAGTTTTTCCCGTCCTCGGCGACGCCCCCTCGGGACACGCCGACGACGAGCGCGCGGCCGTCGCCGCGACGTCGCGGCGACGGCCGCGTCGCGCCGGACTCGAAGGCGAGCGAAAGGGCATAGCGCTCGATGAGGAACTTGCCCTCGTGAATGAGCGCCGGGAAGGGGAAGCCGTGGAGGCTGTCGTCGGGGACGATGGTGATGGCGCGCACACGCCGCGGCAGCGCGCTCAGGAGAGAGCCGAGACCCAGAGTCTCCGACATTCGCCGCAGAATATTCGCGACCCGGTCTGGAGACTTCCCCTCCCCCGCGTCAAGAAAGAAGTCGCGACCGATGCCGACCATCGAGGCGAGATAGTCGGACTCGGCCTCGCCCGGCGCGTCGTCTTCCGCGCGGCCGTCGCGCCGCTCCCGCGAACGCTCCCGGCCCACAAGCATGTGCCACTCACGCGCCAGCTCGCGCACGTTGATGCGCGAGACCTGTCGCACCTCGAAGTCGAGATGGAGCCACCACATCCGTACAACCAGCAGACAGTTGGGTAGGACGAGGAAGGAGAAGGTCGCGCGTTTGCGAGGGTGCGCCCACAGGCGACGCCAGAATGTTTCGTCGTCGCGGGACTGTTCTCCCGCCCCATCGCTCGCCCGCTCCCGCTTGGCGAGCGCGTCCTTGTAACGATCTATGTGCCTCAACAAAGCGTAGAGCCGCTTCATCATCTCCCAGCGGAGGAGGGGGCGCTTGAGCCTCGGCCCCGCGGCGGCCGCATCCCTCAGCGCGCACAACTGCTCAAGCTCGCCCCCGATGTACTCCTCGTCGGCCGTCCACTTGGGGAGCAGGTACACGGCCCTGTACTCGGGCGGCAGCGAGTCGGCCATGCGGGCGAGAAGTGCGGAGTTCTCCCGCTCCAACTCTCTCCTGCGGTCGTCGGCGAAACGGAGCCTCGCCCAGCACCAGCCGAGCACGCGCTGCGCCTGCCACAGCTCGGGCACCAGCCCCGACTCTCTCAACTCCGCGCGACACTCGCCGAGCCTGCGCTCGGCCGACACCAGGTCGCCCGTGAAGTATGACAGGATGCCTCCCATGACGCGCAGACGCAGCCCGATGAGCGACGAGTCGGAGGCGGCGAAGGTCTGCGTCATGTTGGAATAGATTTGCGCCGCCTGTTCCGCGTCGCCGAGGCCGAGGCTCCACTGAAAGGCGAGGGCCCGGTCTTCAAAGAACGACAGGTGGTTGGCCGACTGTGGGAGGTCGCGCGGGTCGGACGGCGGGGCATCTTCCCTGCCGCCGGGGGTCGCCATCCGCGGCAGCGGCTCAAGGCGTGGGGACGCCGGGTCGTCCTCGGACGGGGAGATGCTTCTCGCCGCGGCGAGCTTCATCAGGAAGTATGAGTGGTGCGCGACCGAAGCCTCGCCGAGTTGTTCGGCCCTGCGCGCCGTCGCCCCGAGAAGTTCCCTGGCGAGGCCGGTGTGATTGAGGAGAATCAGGACATGCGCCAGGTTGAGCGCCGCGGTTAGTGCCGGGCGCTCGAAGCGGTGCAGGTGGCAGATGACCAGAACTCTTTTGTAATGCTTGTGCGCGTCACCGTAGTCGCCGCACAGCATCGAGTGCTTACCCTTGAGTTCCAGCCAGCGGACGTAGATGCCGGGGTTGACATGCTCGTCCAACAGCGGCGCGAGGCGCTCCAACTCGCGGCGGGCCTCACTCATCTCCCCTTTTTCGAGCAGCGCCCCGGCGGCGGCCAGCCTCAGAGGCACGGACATGAGGCGGGCAAGCGTGTGAGCGCCGTCCGACGCGTGCTTGAGCCCTTGTCTGAAGGCGCAGAGGGCGCTCGCGTACTGCCCGAGGTCAGCCAGCAGCCAGCCCAACACGTGATACAAGCGCGAGAGTAGCGCCGCGCGGTCGGCGGCGCTCGCGCCCGGCCAACTTCTTTCCGATTCCCAGCGGGCGAGGTCGGCGGGGCTGAAGACGATGTCGTCAATATCGCCGAGCCGGGGGCTCATGGAGCGGAGCAGACGGTCGGCGGCGTCCAACCGGCCGCACCCGAGCGAGAGGTGGACGCGCTTGACCGCGGCGTAGTCGGCCCCGACGTAGTTCCCGACCTGCTCCAGTTGGGTCGTCATCCCGCAGAGAAGGTCGTCAGCCGCGTCTCGGTAGCCGAGCAGCGCGGCGAGGTCGGCCGTCCGCTCGACGATGGTGAGGTCGGCGGCCGTCAACTCCGGGAGGCCGCCGCCACCGAACATCTGACTCAGGCGCGCTTCGAGGATGGCAACATAGCCGTCGAGCGCGGCGTCGTACTCCCCGCCCCGACGTAGCTCCTCGGCCGCGGAAAAGGCCGCCTGAATCTCCTCAAAGGTGTCGAAGTTCATCGCCCTTCACCGCTGCTCGGACGCGCCCCGGTCGTCCGAAATCAGGAGGAGCGGCCGGTCTCTGATAATCTCCCGGCACTCCGTCCAGTCGCCCTCGCCCTCGTCCTCGTCCTCGTCGTCCGCGCAGGCGACGACCGGGCGGAAGGAGCGGACGCGCAGCGGCTGTTTGGGCGTCGGCGTGTCGTAGCGGATATGCCCCCTGAGGACGTAGCGTCCCCCGCCGTCGCCGTCGTAGACGGCGGAAGGTCTGAAGTTACGTGCGCCGCCGGGCGGCAAGCGCCAGCCGCGCCCGAGGTTACCTGAGACCAGTTCGTTTATCGTGTTGGTGAAGTTCGCGGGCGACCAGTCGGCGTTGGAGAGGGCGAACGAGTCCATGACGTAAACGTCAGCTTCGAGCGTAGTCGCCTCTGCCGCGGATGCGGGTCGCGCCTGCCGCCCGCTGATGATTCGCCGCAGCTCGTAGTCCCGGCCGTTCTGCACAAACTGGATGTCCGACCCGCAGAAGTCTTGCAGCCGGCTGTTCACTTCGTCGAGGAAGGCGGCCGGGTTCTCCCGCGTCGCGCCGGCCAGCGAGTTCAGTTCGTCGGTCGCCGTCTGGAGCCTGCCCCGCTTCAGACGCGAGATGGCCCTGAGCACCTTCAGCCCCGCGACGCTCTCGTTGGCGTCGATGAGCGTCGACAGTTGTTGCTCGGCTTCGCGGTAGTGCCCGGTCTCGATGAGCCGTTGGGCGCGCGACGCCTCTTCGACCAACGGGTTGCGGCCGGCGCTGAGGGCCACGTCGTACTCGACGCCAGCCGGAGAGGACTTGGCCGACTCGCTAATCTTCTGGACGTCGGCGGGCTTGAGTTGTTTACCCACCCATTCGGGGTTGGCCTCCAGAGCCGGCGGCAGGTCGGCGCGGTCGACGTAGAGCGTTTGGGTGCTCGGGTCAACTTTCCCCCTGATGACGTGCCCCTCGCTCCGGATGGTCACGGGCGTCGTGCCGCGCGGCGGTGCGTAGGAGTGCGACTGAATTCTCAGACCCTGCGCGAAGTGCTCCTCGCCGAGCACGGCACGCTCGACGGGTTGAATCTTGAGGCCGCGCCCCGAGGCGCTCAACTCCTGCTGAACGTTCTTCCGCTCCAGCCAGCCGAGAATGAGACCGCGCGCCCCTCCATCGGGGTCGGGGTCGCCGACGGCGACCTTTAAAGGCCCGCCGGGCGGCGGCAGGTCACCCCCGCCGCCGGTCGTGACCTTCATCCAGCGCTCCGAGTTGTTCATCCTGACGAGGTACGTCCCCTTATCGTCGAGCTGGTAGGCGACCTCAACGCGCGGGTCGAGGGCGAGCATCTCGTCCGGTTTGGGATGGCGGCTGAGACGCGCCGCCAGCGACTGCCCGGCGTCCACGTCGCGCCCCTCCCAACCGACCTTGAAAGCGCCACGCGAGCGTTCGACGTTGAGACGGCCGACAGGCACCTCGCCCGCCCCGACCTCGATATTGAACCCTTCGGCTTCGGCGCGGATGGTCTGTCGAAGCGGCGTGTTCACCTGTTCGCCGGACGTGCTGCGCAGCCTCACGTCCGGCTTCGCGGTGGCAGTAATCGAAGGCCGGCCGGGTGCCGACTCCGCGAAGTTGTAGGTGACTCCCTCTTTCGTCTCAAGCGAGAGCGGGTTGCCGTCGGAGCCGGGCCGGGCGCGGACGACGGACGGGCGGCGAAACTCCGCCTTCATGTTGATGCCGCGTAACTGCTCGATGCGCTGGCGGATGGCCCCCTTGCGGGCCAACGACACGCCGCCTCTGATGCTCATGGACTCGCCGAACTGGTAGAAAGGTTTGGAGAAGAGGAGCGGCATCGCCTCCGTCTCCGAACCCTTGAAGCCGCGCTCGAAGAAGTTGACCTCGTCCCACTGCTGGAACTTGAGTTCGGGGTGTTGGCGCACCCAGTCGGGGAACCAGTTCGTGCGCTCGACGGGGACATCGGTGAGGAAGCCGAGCAGGTCGCCCCGCCCCGCGTCGTTGAGCCAGCCGACGAGGAGGCTCCACTTCATCACCTCGTCAAGCCTTTCGTACTCGGGCTCGTAACGGGCGACCTCCTCGTAGTGGTCGTCCCACCATTCGAGGAAGGCGGCATAATCGGCGGCGGCGGCCGTCTCGATGCCGGGCTTGAATGGGTTGGAGGAGGCGGCGAAGACGCGCGTGGCATTCGACCCGAGGAAGACCGACTGCCCGTCGGCCGACACCTGGAAGCCCTTCTCCTGCGGGCCGAACCAGAGCCTCACGTTGGTCAACTCACGAAGCTCTTTCCGAAATCCCTGCGCAACGGGGGTATCCGTCACAGCCTGGAATCCGGGGACGGCAGAGGAGGGCGTGCTCTCGTGGTAGTCCATGAGCCAGAGCTTCGCCAGCAGGTCGGTGTAGAACATGGTCATGCCGACTTCCGTGCCCCGGAGGTCGCCGATGTAGCGTGCCTGCTGGAAGGAGAAGCCGTCCATGAGCAGGGAGTGCAGGTGTCCGGCCAACTGGTCATTGCCTGACGCCCCGAGGCTGCCGAGCAGTCGCATCAACGGGTCGGCGTCGCGCTCGACGAGCCCCTGCCGCGCCTGGTTGACCTGGCTCAGTGTGAAGCCGCCCTGTCTTTCGCGGGCCATCTGCCGCAGTCTGGGGCCCAGGTTGGTGTCGAAGAAGCTCAGCAACTCATCGAATTTGTAAGTCGGGTCGAGCGAGAAGCCGCTCCCGTCCACGGGCAGCGACGCGCCGTTCTCCTTTGCGCTCTGGGCGTTTCGGGCCTCGGACTGCCAGAGCGCGGCCACGTCCTCGACGCGCAGGCTCCGCTGCACGCGGGTCTCGTATCTCCTCCCCGCAAAGGTGATGCCCCCGTCGGCGTTCAGACGCGCCGACGTGACCTCGTCTATCCCGCTCATGAACTCCGCGAAGTCCGGGAGGTTGTCGATGGTCGCTTCGACGTGCCCGTAGGCGGACGAGAAGATGTCCTGCGCGCTCACGTCGTCGCGGCGGGTCAGTTCGGCCGCGCGGTTCGCCAGGTCGAGCTTGTATTGGAACACGAGCAACCGCTCGGGCACGCTGCCGGAGTTCTTGAGCTGCTCGTCGGCAATTTGCGCGAGCAGGTCGGCCTGCTCCGCCTCGGACCTGTCGGCCGGGATGAGCGCGAGAACGTCCGTCTCGCTCATCTGCACGGAGCGCGTTTCGCCGTATTCGAGATTCCCCAGAGGGCGCAGGTTGCGACGGCCGACGGCGGGGCGGTCGAACGTCAGTTCGCCGATTCGCTCGGGCGGCACGTCGGCGGCGGAGAGCGCCGTGAGAAGCAGCCAGTGCCGAAGCTGGTCGAGCTTTTCCCGGCGGCTAAGCTCGCCGAAGGAGTCCTCGTCCACGGCGAACTCGACCGGGATGGTCTCATCATTGTTGATAGTCGTGGCAGGCCACCGCCCGCAGCCCGTGTTCGGGAGCGAAGTCGCCAGGATTGCACAAGCGAGCCCCAGAGCTTTGAGCGCCCTGATAACGTCTTTCATGACTTTATTACCTCGCATCTGTACGGCCGGGGCCGTGTACGTTGAGTCCCGTGCTGAGTCCGTGAGCCGTCCGTCCGAGCGCGGAGTCGGATGGGCCTTTAACCTTTATGAAGGAGGTGGCAGAAGATTACAGACGGGCCGCCCGTCGGCGCGCGAGCCTCTTCGCGGCGTGCGTCGGCGGGTTCGCCGCGCCCAAAATCAATCCCGGCTCACCGTTATCTCCACGGCGGCCGTCGCCCAGTCCGTAAACGCACAGGCGAGTTCGACGTCGCGCGTCGTGGCCCGCCCCGCGGCGCACATCGCCAGCAGCTCTTCGAGGCGGTTAGCGGGGCCTCTCGACGCCGACACCGGCCCCGGCGGCGCGTCCAGCGGGGGAAGTTCCAGCCAGCGAAAACTGACGGGCTCGGTCGTGGCGAAGACCTTCAGCACGTCCGTCCCGCTGTCGTAGTCAGCCGGGAGGTCAGCCCGCAGCGGGAACGTCTGCGCCTGGCCGGGCTCGAAGGGCTCGAAGTCCTGGAGGGCCGGGAAAATCTGCTTGATACTCCAGTCGGGTCGCAGGTCAAGGAGGGTGATGTTGAACGCGCGGTCGGAGATATTCTTAAGACTCAGGTAGAGCCAGTCGCCGGGTCTGAGCGTTGGCGTGTGACCGGGCGTGTTTGAGCGCCGCGGCCGAGCCTCTTCGCCGCGGGGCG
>WUUC01186994.1_pt1 | contig 20404 bp, 17 predicted proteins | sample 6278441 | NCBI WGS metagenome assembly WUUC01 (sample SAMN13675441, study PRJNA597444) | soil metagenome | isolation source: soil | place: USA: Washington | collected 2017-10
TCAGCTCGCGCGCGTCGAGCAGCGTATTCATGATTCGCGCGACGGTCGTCTGGCTGTCGAGGCCCCGCAATAACGTCTGGAGCAGCGTGGTCTTGCCGGATCCAATCGCGCCGGTGATGACCACGAATCCGGCCTGGCTCTCGATGCCGTAGCGCAGATATCCGAGCGCCTCCTGGTGCACGCGGCTCGGGTAGAGGTAGTCGGGATCCGGGGTGAGCGCGAAGGGCCGCTCTCGGAGACGGTAGAAGCGTTCGTACATGTGATCTCTCCGTTACTCGCCCACGGCCGGCGAGAGCGTCTGTTCCGCAGGGACACCGCGTTCGATCGCCGGCAGCACCTCGCGCAGCGCGCGTTGATAGTCTTCGGGAAAGTCGATCTCGGTCCAGGGATAGCCGCGCGTCCCGATCGCGTGCAGCCGCCGCAGCTGCGCGAACTCCGCGAAGGCGCGCGGCGCCCAGTCGCGCATGTGGCCGGCGGCGACGCGATCGTCGAGAATCGCCGCGAGCAGGCGTGCGCCGTGCGCGCCGAACTTGACGATGCCGACGTTCTCGCCGTCCGCGTCTTCGGGCGCGAGCGTCTTGGCGATCTCGAGCACCCGCCCGCGCCGGACCTTCACCTTCATTTCCTCCTCGCCGAGCGGCTCGGTGTCGTCCTCCTGATACCCGACGAGCAGGGCATCCTCGTGCCGGGCCGTGAGCAGATCGTCGAGCAGCTGCGGGTGAAACAGCACGTCGCAGTTCATGACCACGAAGCCCTCGTCCAGCAGAGGTCGTGCCAGCCAGAGTGAATACAGACTGTTGGTCTGGGCGAAGCGCGTGTTCTCCACGAACTCGATGCCCCGGCCGCACGTGTGCCGCACGCGCTCCGCCTGACAGCCCACGACAACGGCGATTTCGTCGATCCCCGCGCGCCGCAGCGTCTCGATCTGACGCTCGAGCAGCGACATCCCGCCGAGGTTGACGAGGCACTTCGGACGGTCGCCAGCCGTGCCGTTCAGCCGTGAACCCTTCCCGGCGGCGAGTATGATTCCCCTCAAGTCAGCTCCTCTGATCCTTCACGCCGCCGCGGGCGCGCTCCGCCACTTAGCGATCCGGCTCGCCTTGGCGAGATACGTCGCGCGTTCCTCGCGCTTCACGGCGAGCGTCAGGAACGCCGTGGCATAGCAGAGTCCGCCGATCGATGCCGCCACCGCCGCGCCTGCCAGGTTGGCCGGAACCATCGCGCGCAGCGGAAGTACGACCGCCACCATGGGCGCGAGCGGCCACAGCGCCGGCCACACGGCGAGACGGAACGCCTCGCCGCACGTAAGGTTCACGCGGCGGCATGCCGCCGGCCACAACACGAACGTCGAGGCGACCGCCACCGGCACGAGCGTGCCGAATGCCTGACCAACGAGCCCGTACTGCCGGATCCACAGCAGGCTCAGGCCGATGTTCGACACGCCGACGATCAGGCTCGTGAAGGCGAGCATCCGGTGCTTCCCCGCGCCCTTGAGCACAGTGTTCGCGGTGGCGTTGCCCACGCGGAACGCCATGAGGACGGCAAGAATCTGCGCGATCGGAACGCTTTGCTCGAAGCGCGGCCCCACCCAGCTCGGGATGACCATTGCGGCGAGCAGGAACAGCGTGGCGGCGAGCGGGATCACGCCGACGAGCGACAGCCGCGTGCCCTGGATGAAAATCGTGCGCAGGCGCTCCCGCTGCCGCGTCGCCGCGCTGTCCACCACGACCGGCAGCAGAACGCCGTTCAACTGGTTCGACAGCCGCTGAACGAATTCGGCCATCCGCGCCGGCACGGTCCACAGCGCGACCGCCGCCGGCGTCATGAAGGCGCCGATGATGATGGCATCGGTCGCGTAGTTCAGTTGACGCGACCAGTTGATCATCGCCACGTACACGCTGAACCCGGTCACCTCCTGCAGGCGCGACCACCGGAAGAGCGACGGCCGCAGCGACAGCGCCGGGAACATCCGATAGGCGTTGCGGCGGTAGATGAAGTAGGCGCCGATGCGGATCGACGTCGTGACCGCGACGAGCTGGACGAGCGTGAACCCCGACGCCAGCATCGTGACGTTCACGATCGCGACCGCGACGGTCGTGCCGAGGCCGACCAGATTGTTGATGTCGAATCGCTGGAAACCGTTCGCGACGCCGCCGAACACGCCGAAGGGGAACCCGAGCGCGACATAGAACCCGCTGATCAGGAGCAGCGTCCTCGCCGTGTCGATCTGGTCGGGCGTGAGATTGAACACCGACCCGACGTTCATCGCGACGGCGATGAACAGGCCGTACGCCAGCACGCCGACGCACGCGAAGAGCACCCCGAGCGTGCTCAGAATCTCGTTCAGTGCCGCGGCATCGCGTCGGGCGCGGTACAGCGCGACGAACCGGGTGATGGCCCCGCCGTAGCCGAGATCCAGGATGGAGAAGTAGGCGTTCAACGACGCGGTGAGTACCCAGAGGCCCCACATCGACTGTCCGAGGTAGTACACGTTCAGCGGCAGGAGCACGAGTCCGAACGCGGCGTCGGTCGCGATCACCATGTACCTGGTCCCGACGTTGCGCGCGACGGTGACCAGCTGGTCGTTCTGGCTGCCCCAGGCCGAATCGGCAGCCGAACCGGCGGATTTCACTTGGCGCCCTTTCCGAAGAGAATCACCTTGACCGTGTCGAGCACGATGGTGAGGTCGAAGAAGATCGACATGTGTTTGATGTAGTACAGGTCGTACCGCAGCTTCTCCATCGCGTCCTCGACGGTGGAGCCGTAGCGGTACTTGACCTGCGCCCATCCCGTCAGCCCCGGCTTGACCGCATGCCGCTGGAGGTAGAAGGGGATCTCCCGGGCGAGCTGCTCGACGAAAAACGGACGCTCCGGTCGCGGACCGACGAAACTCATGTCGCCCCGCATCACGTTCCACAGCTGCGGCAGCTCGTCGAGCCGCGTGACCCGGATCAGGCGTCCGACCCGCGTGACGCGGTCGTCCTTGTCGCGCGCCCAGATCGGCGCGCCCGCCGCTTCCGCGTCGATCCGCATCGACCGGAACTTGAACACGGTGAAGATGCGGCCGTTCTCGCCGACGCGATCCTGGCTGTAGAGAGCCGGTCCCGGCGAGTCGATCCTGATCGCCGCCGCCGTCGCGGCCATGAGTGGCGCCGCCGCGACGAAGCTGATCATCGACAGCGACAGGTCCAGCATCCGCTTCACGAACCGCGTGACGCGCGACGCGCGGAACCCGTCGGAGAACACGAGCCAGCTCGGCTTCAGATCGTCGATGAGGATTTTTCCGGTGAGCCGTTCGTAGGTCGTCGTCGCGTCCTCGACGCGAACCCCGGACAGCTTGGCCTGAAGCAGCTCTTCGATCGGCAGATGCCCGCGGCGATCGGACAGCCCGACGACGATGCGATCGACGCTGCGCTCCGCGATGATCCGCCGCATGTCCTTCGCCGTGCCCAGAATTTCATGGTGGCGCACCAGCTCCACGCTCTCGCCTTCGTCGAGGAATCCGACCAGACGGTACGCGAAATCCTGCTGGCGCCCGATCTCCTTCGCGAGAACGCGCGCCGTCCGGCCCGTCCCGACGATCAGGACACGCTCTTCGAGGTGCGGATCGTGCGCGAGATGATTGAACGCGAGCCGCCACGTGAGCACCGCCACGACGAACACGCCAAGCGCCGTCACGAACGTGCTCGGGTCGAGGATGACCCATGGGAGCGCGAACGCCGCGACGGCCAGCACGATTGCCGCCGCGCCGGCCGCCTGAAGCAATCGGACGACGAGCTCGCGGCTCGACTGCACGACCGTGAGATCGTACAGGTCGTTGTAATAGAAGCAGAGCTGGCACAGCGCGGTGACGAGCGCGATCTTTCCGAGGCTCGCGCCCGGGGCATTCAGCGACCCGTGGAACTGGGCGGCGAGCGCCATCGATCCGGAGATGAGCACCACCTCGAACCCGAAGACCGTCAGTCCGCGAACCGACACGTTCCTGTTGAAGACCTGCATGGCTCCTGTGACTCTCGCGCTCCACGTCGCGCCTCGGCCGATCCCGCTGCTTGCCGGCCGTCTCCTTAGTGCTTCGGCGCGTCGTACCGGTAGTCCTGTTCCATCCCCGACTCGTTCAGCACGACGCCCAGCAGGCGCGTCGAATCGAACGCGCGGAGCGCATTCTCGATCGCCGGCTTCGGCGTGTAGCCGGCACGCACCACCATCACGCTTCCATCGACGAGCGGCGCCACGATGGCGACGTCGGCAAGCGGCAGCACTGGCGGCGTGTCGAGGATCACCCGGTCGAATCGGGTGCGCAGGTAATCGAGCATCCGGCGCATGGCGGTGGAGCCGAGGAGCTCCGCCGGGTTGGTCGGCGCGATGCCGGCCGGAATCACCGTGAGGTTGTAGTCCGGCAGGAACTTCATCACTTGCGTGAGGTCCACCGCGCCTGCGAGGTAGTCGGCGAGGCCAGGGCCGGGCGGCAGCCCGAACAGGTGCTCGAGCGACGGCTTCCGGAGATCCGCTTCGACGATGACGACGCGGCGCTGCAGCTCCTGGGCCATGGTCAGCGAGAGGTTCGCGGCGGTGACCGACTTGCCCTCGCCTTTCTGTGGACTCGTGACGAGGATCGTCCGGAGCACACCAGCCCCCTCTGCAAGGGACAGCCGCGTGCGGAGCGAGCGGTACTGCTCGGCGGCAAGCGATTTCGGCGCGAGTCCCGCCACGAGCAGCGGATTGAGCCGCACGGTGTAGCTGGCGACGGCTTCTTCGGCAGCCGGCGCCGGGGCCGCCGGGGCGATTGGCCGCGCGGCGGGTGCCTGGCCGGCGACGGCGGCTGGCGCGATCACGCTGTTGCCGAAGGACGGCGCGTCGGGCACCACGGGCGCGGGAATCTCGATCGGCACTTTTACCGTCGTCGTGCCGGCGGAGGCCACGACCCCGCTCGTCCGCATGGTGGTGCCTTCGCGCTCGGCCTTTTCGAGAATGTGTTGAATGCGGCTCATGTCCATGCCCTTTCGCGGTTAAGACACTACCGGCTCGATCCGCGGAATCTCGGCGAGCACCGGCAACTCGAATTGATCGCGCAGCCCGCGTGCGTCGTGCACCGAGCGGTCCAGATATTCGCGGCCCATCATGCCCGCGCCGCCGATCACCAGCCCCGCGGCGAGCGCCATGAGGAGAAGCCGCATCGGCCTCGGGTTCGATGGCTGGCGGGGATAGCTCGCCGGCACGAGCACCGCGAAGTGCTCCGTGCCCTGCCCGCGCTGCAGCTCCTCGTTGAGCAGCGCCGCCTGGTGCTTCTGAGTGAGCCCGGTATAGGCGCCTCGCTCCAGGTCGTATTCACGCTGGAGCGACACGAGCTGCTGCTCCACCCGCGGCGCCATTTCCACGCGGGTCTGGTACTGGCGGATGCTGGCGTTGGCCGTCGTCTGCTGCCGCTGCAGCTCCGCGATGCGGAAGCGCGCGGCGTCGCGATCCTTCACCAGCTGGCGGTACTCGGGGCTGATCCGCAGCGTGGACAGCCGATCCTCCGGCGGCCGCTGCCGCTCGGCCTCTGCCGCCTTTTGCGCGGTCGCCAGCTCGTCTTTCAGGCGGATCACTTCGGGATGGCGCTCGGTGAAGCTCAATTGCGCTTCGGCGAGCTCGCTCTGCAACGTGATGACGCGCGCCTGCGCCGTCATCACCGGTGCGCCTCGGCCGATGGCGCCGGTATCGGCGCCCTGTTCCATCGCCTCGATCTGCCGCTCGATCGCGGTGAGCCGATCCTGCTCGCCCCTGAGCGACGTGGCGCTCGATTCGAGCTGCCGCTGCAGCGCGCCGACCATCTGGAGGTTTGCGTTCGTCTGTTCCGGCAAGCGGCCCATGTAGGCCTCCTTGGCCTGCCGGAGCTTCGCCTCGAGCGTGTTCAGGCGCACCTCGCTCGCCTTCAACTGCGTCGCGATGAACGCCGAAGTGTCCTGCGCCCGCAAGTCGCTCGACTTGCTGTTCTCTTCGACGAAGACCGCCGCGAGCCGATTGAGGATGCGTTGCGCATCCTCCGCTGACCGATCGGTGTAGGTGAGCTGGTAGCTATCGAGCTGCGCGCGGACATCCGCCGAGAGACTCGACGACCCCGGCGTGAGCGCCGCCGAGGGCGCCACTCTCACGCCCGACCGCATCCGGCCGACCGCGGCGTCGACGGAACCCTGGACCTCGAGCCCTTCGAGCTTCGCGACGCGTTCGAGCACAGGCCGGCTCAGGAGCTGCTGCTGAAGCGCCCGCACGCGCGCGGTGCGCTCCGCGTCCGTGTTACCACCGCCAAGCAGCGTCGGAGTGACCCGCGGCGAACTGACGCCAATCGTGGCGTGCGACTCGTACCAGCGCGGCAGCATCGAGACGAGCACCGCCCCCACGATGATCGACAGCGTCACGGGGACAATGAACCACCATTTGCGCCGGTTGAACACCGACACGTAGTCGAGCGGATCGAAGCGAGGTTCGTCCATCACTGCATCCTCATTGGCTTGGTCGTCACGATTTGAAACCCGACGCGATTGCGATCGAGGCGGCCGCCGGGCCGCAGACTGGTCTGTTGTATGCGGGCGTAGAACAGCTCGAGCCGCACCCATGGCTCCGGCGTCCACCCGAGCACCGAACTGGTCCTAAGCGACCGCAGCGGCAGGCTGTCGAGCGCGTCCTTGAACGGCTCGGTGTCGCGGAAGCTCACGGACTGGTTCGTATAAAAGTGTCGGCTGCGGAACAGGGCCGTGCGGTAGCCCATCGTCAGCTCCTGGCTTCGCACTGTGCCACCGAAACCGAATGACGGAATGAAAGAGCGGTCGTAGCCGATGTGGAAGGCCGAAATTCGACCGTCCCAGGTCGCGGAACCGCGGAAGGCCGGCGCTGCCTGCCCTGCCCTCGACTCGTTGCCTTCGACATAGACGCCGCCCGCGCCGCCGGTGAAGGTCCAGGCCTCGGAAATGGTGTAGTCGAACGCGGCATGCACCGTGTGCAGCCGGGAACGTTCGAAATCGTCCACGACCGAGGCATGCCGCAATCCGTAATCGGCGCCGACGCCGAGGCGGCCGTTGATGCGGCGGCGATAGCCGCCTCCGATCGCGAGCACCTGACCGCCGCGAAGGAACTGACGCACCTCCTCAGGCCGCTCGAAGTGGACGTCCTGATGCTGCACCGACGCGGAGATCTGGTTGCGGAAGTTCAACTGGTATCCCACGCCGGCCTGCGACTCGACGACCGTCGTGCCGGTTTGGGCGAACGGGATGCCTCCGAGTTCGACCGTTTCGGTCGACGGCGTTTTTGCCGCGCTGGCGTGGGCCGACCAATGGAGCCGCTGCGACTCCTGGCGTCTGATCTCGATTCGCCCGCGTTGCTGCCATTGATCGAAGATCGAGAACGTCTGGTAGTTCAGGAAGCTGCCGGAGTACTCCAGCCCCAGGTGGCTGCGCCGTCCCCGGTACGAGAGATCCAGCCGCGGCGCGTACGACGAGATGTAGTCGTCGTTCTGATCTTCCGCCGTGTCCTGGCCGAAGAGAGAGATGTTGTCGTCGTACGTGCCCGCGAAGGCGAAGCTGGGCGTCAGCGTCCACCCGGGGCGCGCCCCGGCTCCGCCCCCCGACTCCTGCGCGGCGGCCGCGCCGGCGGCCGCCGCCACCATTGCGCAGGCGGCCGCGACGAAACGCGCGACGAGACGAATGATGGGACGCATAGGGATCCTCAACCTTGGTCAGTACTGCAGCGGCCGCGTGCCCGCTAGGGAACGATCACCGTGTCCCCGGCGCGCAGGTAGAACGGCTTCGCGGTGCCGTTCACCGCGTCGTTGTAGTTGAACCTGAGCGTCTGTACGCCCGACGCGGTCTGCCGGAGGACCTTCACGTCCTTCCGGTTCGCCCAGTCGGTGAAGCCGCCCGCCATCGCAAGGGCCTGCAGAATCGTCGTGGGGCCGTTCATCGTCACGGAGCCCACCTTCGTCACCTCGCCCATGATGAACACCTGCGAAGCCACCGCCTCCACGACGATGACGGTGACCTCCGGGTTCGTGAGGTACTCGCGCAGCGAAGCCGCCAGGTCGCTGCGCAGTTCCAGCGACGTGCGCCCGCTCGCCTCGACGTCGCCGACCAGCGGCAGCGTGATCTTGCCGTCCGGCCGGATCTGCACCGACTGCGAGAGCTGCGGATCCTTGTAGACCTCGATTCGCAGCTTGTCCCCCGGACCGAGCGTATATTCGGTGGCGACCGCGGGGGACTCGGTCAGGGGCTTCTTGTCCGCGTTTCCGACGGGCGTTCCCGGACGGAACTGCGGGGCGCGGGTCTGCGCCGAGAGGCTCGACGCGGACAGGAGCGCGGCAGCGAGAATGGCGGCAAAAGAAGTGTGGGTCATGGCGAAGCTCCCTCAGTTCTGATCGGCGGACGAACGGATGCCGCCGCGCCAGTTCACGACGGGCCGCGACATGGCCTGTCGTTTCAGCGAATCGGCGTCGACGGCGTGCGTCGGATAGCAGGCGGCCCCCACCGCAATCCGCAGCGCGTTGGGGAATTCGTAGTTCTCGATGCGCGAGACGAGGCGGTCGATGACGCGCGCGGAGTGTTCGAAATCGGCGTCGAGCAGCACGAGCGCGAGCATCCCCCGCTCGGTGTGGCCGAGCAGATCGGTGTCGCGCACTTCCTTGCCGATGATCTGCGCGACCTCCTGCACCGTGCCGTCGTCGGCGGTGACCATCATGCCCTCCCACTCGCGGCTCGCCTCGAGCGTTACGAGCGTGAGGAAATTCTGGGATCGGACGGCGCGCTTGAGCTCGCTGTCCAGGACGAACTCGAACGCCCCGGGCGTGAGTACTTTCGAGCCCTCTTCGTAGAACGAACTGCTCGTCATGACGTTATGAAGCTTTGTCCAGTCCGTTTTCTTTGATCTTGTAAAGGAGGGCCTTGTAGCTGATGCCGAGGATCTCGGCCGTCTCCTTCCGGTTCCAGCGCGTCTGCTGCAGCATCTTGAGGATGAGCTCGCGCTCGGCTTCCCGGGCGGCAGTCCGCGAGATGTCCTTCAGGGAGTAGTTGCCCGCTTCGGCGGCCGCGTTGGCGATCGCCGCGGGTCCGGCGGGGGCAGCCGGCGCCGAAGCCGGGGCGGCCGCTGCGCGCGACGCAGGCTGGGCGACCGCCGGCAGCGCGGCGGCGCGGTGTATCGCCATCGCGACGCTGTGGCTCACTTCCTTGCGGATCGCCGCCTCGCCGCCGAGCACGACGGCGCGTTTGATCAGGTTCTCGAGCTCACGGATGTTGCCGGGCCAGTCGTGCTCCATGAAGAGCCGCATGGTCTCGGGGCCGATTTCCGTATACGGCTTGTTGTACTGAACGGAATATTTCTTCAGGAAGTACTCGGTGAGCAGCGGGATCTCTTCACGCCGATCCCGCAGCGGCGGAAGCATGATCGTGACGACATTGAGCCGGAAGTAGAGATCCTCGCGGAACTGCGCGTTCGCGACGGCGGCCTCGAGGTCGCGGTTGGTCGCCGCGATGATGCGCACGTCGACGCGCACGTCGTGCTTGCCGCCGAGGCGGGAGAACTCGCCGTCCTGCAGCACCTGCAGGAGCTTCGCTTGCAGCGGGAAGCTCATTTCGCCGATCTCGTCCAGGAACATGGTGCCGTGGTTCGCGAATTCGAACTTGCCGGGCTTGTGCTGGATCGCCCCGGTGAACGCGCCGCGCTCGAATCCGAACAGCTCCGACTCGAGCAGCTCGGTCGGCAGCGCGGCGCAGTTCACCTTCACGAACGGCTTGTCGCGACGCAGCGAGGAGGCAGCAAGCGCCCGCGCGACAAGCTCCTTGCCCGTTCCGCTCTCTCCGCGCAGCAGCACCGTCACGTCGGTGTCGGCCACGCGCTGAATCAGTTCCTGGACCTCGGCCATCTTTTCGCTGTTGCCAAACAGCATCTGGTGCCGCGACTGCGACTGGAGCTGCTCGCGCAGACACGCAACTTCGCCTCTGAGCTGCCGCTGCTTCAGCGCGGCGGCCAGCGGCACCTCCAGATCGCTGTCATCGAAGGGCTTGCTCACGAAATCTGCGGCACCGAGTTTCATGGCCTGTACCACCGTCGTCGTCCGCCCCTGTCCGGAGAGCACGATGACCGGCACCTCGCGATCGATTTTCTTGAATGCAGCGAGCGCCTCGAGTCCGTCCATCGCGCCGGGCATCACGACGTCGAGGATGACTGCGGCTGGCCGTTCGGCGTGGTAGCGCTTGACGGCGTCTTCGGCGTTTCCGACCGTGATCGCCTGGTAGCCGCGATCGCTCAGAAACGACCTGAGGAAGTTGCACATCGAGAGGTCGTCGTCGACGACCATCACCTGGGGTTTGCCGTTGGTATGTGGTCCCACGTGCCCCTGCGCGCTTTGCGCCTTCGGTTGCGGCGGCTGAGTCACTGATGACACGCGGGCTCTGTTGAGCAACCGCGATGCCACAGCGGAAAACTTCTGGCAGGATTGGGGAAAATGAAGGAATGTTTGAGCGGAAAGCGGATTCAGCGAAGCCGCTTGGCGGGCCGAAGGGGAAGTTCGTTTCTCACAAAGGGCGCGCCGTTGCGCACCGAAGGCCGGGTTGGGTCTGCGCTGGGCGGCCACCTTCCGCACCCGGCGCCCTTTCGGAGCGACCTATTTCCGCGAGATTCCGCACTCCTTGATCTTGTTCAACAGCGTCTTGTAGCTGACGCCCAGCTGCTCGGCCGCCCGCCGCCTGTTCCAATGGACCTGGCGCAGCGTGTCCTCGATGATCGTTCGTTCGGCCTTGAGCGCGGCCGCCTTCGCCACGTCGGCGAGACGCGATGCGGGCTGCAGTCCCGCTCCGGCCGCTGCCGGCTGAGGCTCGTCCTCTTCAATGGGCTCGACGACGGGATCGAAGTCGTCCGCCTCCTCAGCCGTAACGGTCGGGCCCTTCGTCCCGATGCCGACCGCAGCGTATGCGGGCATGACGCGCGGCGCGCGCGACATCTCTCGTATGACGAGCTGCTCGTCCTGCAGGATCACGATCCGCTTGATCATGTTCTCCAGCTCGCGAATGTTTCCCGGCCATTCGTAGGTCTGGAATAGGTGTGAGAGCTCATCCGACAGGTTCCGCTGGGGCCGGTTGTACCGGCGCGCGTACCGATCCATGAAGAAACCGCTCAGATGGGTGATCTCGGCGCGTCGCTCGCGGAGCGGAGGCACCGTCACCTCGATGACTTTGAGCCGGTAATACAGGTCCTCGCGGAACTCGCCCCTGAGCATCATCGCTTCGAGATCGCGATTGGTTGCGGCGACGATCCGAACGTCGACATTGATTGATTTGTTGCTGCCGAGCTTGGTGAACTGGGCGTCCTGCAGCACGTGGAGCAGTTTCGCCTGAAGCGCCGACTTCATCTCGCCGATCTCGTCGAGAAAAATCGTGCCCGTATCTGCCTGTTCGAACTTGCCGATCCGGGTCGTCGCCGCGCCGGTGAATGCCCCCTTTTCGTGCCCGAACAGCTCGCTCTCGAGCAGCTCCCCTGGAAGCGCCGCGCAGTTCACCTTTACGAACGGCCGCTCCTTTCGCGGCGAGCGCTGGTGGATGGCGCGGGCGACGAGCTCCTTGCCGACGCCGCTCTCGCCCCGAATCAGCACCGTGACATCGCTGTCCGACACCTGCTCGATCACCGACGCGATGGTCTTCATTTCGGGGCTGTCGCCCCAGAAAAGGAACGCGCGGTCCTGATCGTCGCTCAGCTGCCGCCGCAGCTCAGTGATCTCCGACACGAGCCGCGTCTTTTCGATGGCGCTCTTGATCGCCGCGTCGAGCGCGATCTCGCCGAGACCCTCGGGATCGTCAGGTTTAACCACGTAGTCGGCGGCGCCGAGCCGCACCGCCTCCACAATGGTGGACGCATGCTCGCGCCCCGACAGCATGATGACCTGCAGCTCAGGCTTGGCGGTCTTCAGTCCCCGCAGCGTTTCGAGTCCGTTCATGCCCGGCATCATTACGTCGAGCAGGACGATATCCGGCGGGTCTCCCTGCTTGACCGCCGCAATCATTTCGTCGCCGCGCGAGTAGGAGCGCGTCTCGTAGCCGCGCAGTGACAGAAACGTTCGAAGGTAGTTGGCAAAGGCAGAGTCATCGTCCACGATAGCGACGTAGGGCTTCTTCAACTGCGTGTCTCCGACAGCGGAAGGGTAATAATGACTATCCTGCGTGCCGCCGCCACCGCCTCGGCGTCGTCCGACGCAGCAGCTGGCGACCAGGCGGCGCCGCCATGCCGCTCGATCACGCGGCTCGCAATCGGCAGTATCAGGCCGAGACCGCCGCGCTTTTCATCGAAGGGCACGCGGGGAGCTTCGTATGCTCGCTGTACAACCGATTCTTCGGCTACGACGACGACCGCCGCGGCACGCCCCGCTTCGGCAGCGCGCCGGCGTTCGACCACGACGCTGCACGAGCCGGGCTGTTCTCGCAAAATCGCGCGAAAAATCGCGCCAAACGCCGTATGGAGGCGGCTGCGATCTCCGACGATCGGCGCTCCATCTGAATTCCCCCGGACGAGCAAATGAACCCCGCGATCTTGCGCCTCATGCACACCGTTGGCCACATCTTCGAGCGCGCGGAATAGGTCGAATGCCTCCTCCGTCATGATGACCGCGCCACCATCAAGCTTCGAAATGTCGCTCATCTCGTCGATCAGCGCCTTGAGACGCGCACACGACTTCTCCGCTTCGTCCACCATGTGCCGCTGACGTCCACTGAGCGGTGGGTCGGAGTCGCGCTGCAGCATTCGCAAATAGCCGCCGATCACCGATGTGGGGGTCCGAAATTCGTGAACGGCCAATGAGAGCAGGCGCGAATAGGACGCCCGTGCCGACGAGTCTGCTGAGTCCGCCACGTCGACGAGCGTAGCACACGGCGAGCGGGCCGGCGGTTCTCCCAACTTAGGGAAACTTATTCCTCGCGAGCCCGGCGATGTCCGGCCGCGCCGGCACCCGCTCGGACCGCATAACGGCGCAAATCCCACGTTTCATTCGGCCCCCATGCCCGCGGTCGCGGCTGTGTTCGAGAATCGGACGGTGGCACATCACTTGAAGTTTCGGGGTGCGCACCAATGGTCGACCTGACGCGGCGCGCGCCTCTCGCTGCCGGAAGGTGGGGGTTAACGGTTCCAGGCGCATGTTGGGAAGCGGGAAATGCGGAGAATGCGGAAACGGGTTCGAGTTGTGGTTCTCGCGGCGATTGTCGCCGCGGTCGTGGTCCCCGTGGGGTTCGCGCTGTCGCTCGACTCGCGCCCGAGCCTCGCCGGGGCTGCGCCGTCGAGCGTCGTCGCCTCGTCCGGTGCGGCTCCGCTCGTCGTGGACAGCGCGCCGTCCTTCCTGTCTGACGTTCCTGACGCGGCCAAGCTGCTCGTCGTCGGAACGATGCTGTTCGGACTCGCGGCCGCGGTGCGAAAAGCCGCCTGAAGCCCGTTCGGCACCCGCGTGAGACCGACAGCACGAGCCCGGACCGCGTTTGCCGGGCTCGAGACCATATAATGTAGGCAGACCTCGGTAACCCGCGCCGTCGGTGCGGCGTCCTTACGAGTAACCGCCTATGTTGATCAAGCGAGCCTCGGACATCCGCAGCTCGGAAATCACCCCTAAGAAGTTCTATCTGAACCGGCGCGAGTTCATGGCCGCCGCGGCCGTTGCAACCGGGGCGGCTGTGTTGGCCGGATCCAGCCGGGTCGCCGAAGCCGCAAAGCCGGCGCCCCACGGACGCAAGCTGCCGAACATCGCGAAAAGCCCTCTCAGCGTGACGAACGAAAAGGCGAACACCTGGGAGCAAATCACCACCTACAACAATTACTACGAGTTCGGCACCGACAAGGAGTCGCCGTCGCTGACGGCGCATACGCTCAAGCCCGAACCCTGGTCTGTTGTCGTGGACGGCGAGGTCGCCAAAAAGGCGACGTGGCGGCTCGAAGACATCCTCAAGGACCAGGCTCTCGAGGAGCGCATCTACCGTATGCGGTGCGTCGAGGGTTGGTCCATGGTGATCCCGTGGGTCGGCTTTCCGCTGTCGGCATTCATCAAGAAGGTCGAGCCGACGGCCAAGGCCAGATTCGTCGAGTTCACGACGCTCGCGGATTCGGGCCAAATGCCCGGGGTGCGCCAGCCCGTGCTGAACTGGCCGTACGTCGAAGGCCTGCGCATGGACGAGGCGATGCATCCTCTCACGATTCTGTCGGTCGGCCTCTACGACGAGGTGCTGCCGAAGCAGAACGGCGCGCCCATCCGTCTCGTGGTTCCGTGGAAGTACGGCTTCAAGAACATCAAGTCGATCGTGCGCATCCGTTTCGTCGAGCGCGAGCCGCTGAACACGTGGCAGGAGCAGAACCGCGACGAGTACGGCTTCTATTCGAACGTCAATCCGACAGTCGATCACCCCCGCTGGAGCCAGGCAAGCGAGCGGCGGATCGGCGAGTTCTTCCGGCGCAAGACGCTCATGTTCAATGGCTACGCGGATCAGGTTGCCAGCCTCTACGCCGGGATGGATCTGCGGAAGAACTATTAGTGACCTCCACACAGGCGATCCGGTGGATCGGCAAGCCGGCGGCGTTCGCCGCGGGCTTGATCCCCGCCGGATGGCTGGTGTGGGCCATTGCCACGGGCAACCTGAGCGCCAATCCGCTCAGTGACATCACCAACCATACCGGCCTCTGGACGCTTCGATTCCTGTGCATCACGCTGCTCGTGACCCCGCTGCGGCGGGTCACCGGGTGGAACGCCGTCATACGCTTCAGGCGGATGACCGGCCTCTTCGCGTTCTTCTACGGCACGCTTCACATGCTGATTTACGTGATTGCGGACCGTTTCGCCGCGCTCGAGTTTCCCGGCGGCGTCGTGTCCTGGGGCACTGTCGTCTCTTGGACCACCGCGATGAACCTCGCGGCCTCGGTATCGGAGGACGTCTACAAGCGGCCGTTCATCACGATCGGTTTCACGGCGTTCGTGTGCATGCTCCCGCTTGCCGCCACGTCAACGGCCGGCATGATTCGGCGGCTCGGTGGACGGCGGTGGCAGATGCTGCACCGCCTCGTGTACGTGTCGGCTGTCGCCGGGGTGGTGCATTACTGGTGGCTGGTCAAAGCAGATCTGCGCAGCCCGCAGCGGTACGCAGTGATCGTCGGGGTGCTCTTGGCCGCGCGGCTGTATTGGGCGCGCGCACGCGCGCCGCAACGGAAGCCTGACGTCGCGCGGCGCTTCAGCGCGGCGAATCGATAACGATTCTCTGTTCCACCCGGGGCGCCACCTCTTTCCCCGCCACCTGCTTTTCGAGCGCCAACGCCATCAGGGGTCCGTCTTCGGGCCCGACGACCACCGTTTCCGAGGCGAACATCGTGTAGCCGTCGCCGCCGAGCAGCAGGAAATCGGGAATGGCGACAGTGTAGGTGCGGGCGGGGTCCAGCGCCGCGTCGCCGACGCGCACGCCGCGTATGCGCTGTCCTGCTGGCGCGGCCGAATCCACCTGAAACGACAGGCCCGACACCTGCGGAAATTGTCCGGCGGCCGCGGGCAGCCGAGAGACACCGTGCTCGAGCGCCTGCACGATCACGCGTCCGAGGACCGACAGGGTGCACACGACGTTGCCGAACGGATGGATCTCGATGAGGGCGCGGCGCGTCAGCGGGCCCGGTGGGTGCACACGATCGCCGCGAATGCCGCCGGCGTTGACGAGCGCGACGTCGGACCGCGCTTCGGCGCGCAGCGCGTCGGCGACGAGGTTGCCGAGATTGGTTTCCGATGCACGCAGTCGCGACGCGACACCGACGAGCGGCACGCCCGCAGAGCCGACCGGTTTGTCGAGCTCCGGGCCGAGCCGCGCTTCGTACGCGGCGACGACCTTTGCGGTCTCCGGCTCGTCGGCGAAGCTGCTGGTCATCGGGATCAACTCGTGAAAGCGCGCGATAGCGCCCGTTTCGCGCCGGAGCACGTCGATGCGCGCGACCACTTTGGCGTCCGAGCCCGACTTGCTGATGAGCGTGCGGCCTTCGAACGCGGTAATCGGGAAATGCTCGTGCCCGCCGACGATCAGATCGATCTCGGGAAACCGTTCGGCGAGCGCGCGATCTTCGGCGAAGGACAGATGCGTCAGCGCGACGATCACCTGCGCCTGTTCCTTCTTCAGGATTGGCACGTAAGTGGCTGCGGCCTCGACGGGATCGATCAGGCGGATGCGGCCGAGGCGATCTTTCGTGAGCCCGTCGCTCGCAAGGCAGAGGCCGATGAAACCCACCTTGAGCGTGCCGAACGTCTTGAGGACGTAAGGCGCGGCGCCGCCGATCGGCTTGCCGGTCCGGGCGTCCAGCACGTTGGACACGACCCACTCCCACCGTGCTTCGCGCATCCGCTGGATGAGCACGTCGGGACCGAAGTCGAATTCGTGGTTGCCGAGCGTGGCGAGATCGAGGCCGGCGGCGTTGAGCGCCGCAATCATCTGCTCGCCCTGGAAGACCGTCGACGCGACCGAAGACGAGAGAAAATCGCCGGCGAGCATCAGAAACGGAGTGCGACCCTCGGCAGCGAGCTGGCGCTTCAGCGTCGCGACACGCGCGAGGCCGCCGGCGCCGTCCACGGGGAGCGTCGAGTAGACGTCGTTCAACTGCAGGATCGTGAGCGGCGCGCCGGCGCGCGGCGATCCGATGTCGTCGTGTTGCTGCGCGTGGAGTACGTGGGGGCCCGGTGTGATCCGTCCGTGGTGTCCGCCGTCGATCCGTTCGTGGCGTCCGCCTTCACGCGGACCGATCCCTACGGAGTATCCGCCTTCAGGCGGACCTGCACCTACGGCGACGAGCGCCAGTACCAGAAACGCGATACGTCTCATCGCGGCCAGAATACCTCAGCCTACGCGCCGCGGCCCACGATCTCGCGCCACGCGCCCACCTGAGACAGCTCGACGTTGCCGCCGCTCAGGATGACGCCGATCCGCCTCGCGCCGCGCACCACCCGCTCGTCGAACAACGCGGCGGCGCCGAGCGCGCCCGTAGGCTCGACGATCAGCTTGAGACGCTCCCACAGAAGGAACATCGCCCGCAGCAGCGCCGCATCGTCTACCGTCGTCATGTCGGAGACGAGAGCGCGGACGAGCGGAAACGTGAGCGTCCCGAGCGAAGGAGTGCGTGCGCCGTCGGCCACGGTGCGCGGATTATCCACGCGTTGGAGCTGCCCCGTCCTGAACGAACGGTTCGCATCGTCGCCTGCGGCAGGCTCGACGCCGATCACGCGGCAGCCGCGCGCGAGCGCGCCGGCAGAGAGCGCCGAGCCGGAGAGCAGGCCCCCGCCGCCACACGGGACGAGCAGCATGTCGAGCGGGCCGGCGTCCTCGAACAGCTCGCGCGCCGCCGTGCCCGCGCCGGCGATCACGAATGGATCATCGAAAGGCGGCACGATCGTGAGCCCGCGCTCCTCCGCCAGCCGGCGGCCGATGGCTTCGCGGTCCTCGGAGTCGCGATCGTACCGGACGATCTCGGCGCCGTATTCCGCCGTTGCAGCCAGCTTCACCGGCGGCGCGTCGGCCGGCATGACGATGACGCGCGGAACGCCGAGCAGCTGGCCGGCGAGAGCCACGGCCTGGGCATGATTCCCCGAGGAGAATGCGACGACGCCGCGCGTGCGCTCGGCATGGTGGAGTCGCGACAGCGCGTTATAGGCGCCGCGGAACTTGAACGCGCCTGCGCGCTGGAGGTTCTCGCACTTGAAGAAGACGCTCGCGCCGGTGCGCGCGTCGACGGCTCTGGAAGTAACGATGGCGGTGCGGTGCGCGACGCCCGCGATTTGCGTCGCCGCGCGTTCGACATCCGCGTAGGTCGGAGGCTCTACCGTGCGCCGATCCAGTTGAACGACACGCCCGCCCCGCCTGGCGCAACGGCGGGCTGCACGGCAAACCGCGCATCGCCGCGGCCGACCGTCACGGTACGGCCGGCCACGATGCCGATCGCGGCGCCAAATGCCACGTCGCTCAGGAAGTGACGTTTTTCCTGCACGCGGGACGCGGCGACGTAGGTGGCGACCGCGTAGGCCGGCACGCCGATTTTCCAGCCGAGGTCGCGGTGGAGAACCGTGGCTGACGCGAAGGTCACGGATGTATGCCCGGAGGGGAAGGAGAACTGCGTGCCATCGGGTCGCGTGCGCCGCACCGACATCTTGATGCCGGCGGTGACCGCCTGCGACAGCACCTGCGCGCGGAGCAGGTCGCCCCCGACGCTGGCGACGCGCGGCGAGCCGGTCAACCGGCCGATGCCATAGGTGGCGAGTGCGCCCGCAAGCTGCAGCCGCGCGCCCCCGAGCGTCTTTCCGGGTTCGAACGCTGTTGCGAGTGTGGACGATCGCGAGAGTTGATCGGTGGCGTGGTCGTCGGCCATCCCCGCGATGAACGCGGCGGTGGCGGCGACGGCAAGGAACTTCGCCGAATCAGCCGATGGCAGCCGCTTGAAATCGCCGATGGTGCTGTCGACGAGCCATCCCAGATCCGGTTGCTCGGCCGGGGATGCTGCAGGTACCGACGCCGGAGCCGCAGAAGCGAGGCTCTGCGCCGATGCCGGCGCGGCGCACACGAGTGTTGACGCAAGCACCGCGCAACACGCGACCCGGCGGCTGAGTGGCGCGATCACACGCATCTGGACAGTATACGCCTATGGAACGCTGCGCTCCAGTCCGACAGTGCGCCATTCGCCGTTTTCGCGACGGAAGAATACGGTGACGGGTGCGTTCCAGTGCGTGTAATCGGGGTGCTGCGTACGAATTTCGAGCGAAACGTATTCATTTTGCAGGATCGTTTGCGGTGCGTTCGCGCGCGGCTCCGTCACCTGCATCTCGGTTGGCTCACCGGCCTTCTCGCCAGCGGCGTTGTCGAACCGGGACCAGCGCAGGGAGTAGGTCGCGGAACCCGAGGCGACGCCGGCCGCTGACGCGGCGTTGACGAACGTGAGCGCGCCGCTGGCATCCAGGCGGGGGTTCGCGATCGGATTCACTGCGGTGAGCCAGCTTCGCAGGACCTTGTCGCGCCGCCTGAGCAGCGTGTTGATGATGTGATCCGCCGCGCCTGGCTCCGAGTAGCGCGCTTTGGCGACCAGCGCTCTGATGATGTCGTCGTTAAAGCTCGCGACCAGCCGCGCTCCCCAGAACGCATCGTCGGCGCGCATATTGTCGAACGCCGGGTTGGGGTACTCCGGGCGCCATTCCAGCGGATCGAAGAAGTCCGCCTCGAACCGCCCGACCGCCTTCGCCCCGCGCCAGTAGTCCACGGTAATCCAGGGGCGCACGTAGAGGCCCAGCGTCGCGAGCGTCTTGAACGCCGGCGCCCACTCGAGGATGTACTCGTTACCCGCTCGCGGCAGCTGCGCCACCGTGCTGCCGCTGCCCATGATGGAACCGAAGTCGAACATGTAATGGCGGATGGACTGGCGGCCTTTCTCGCCTTCGAGCATGTCGAGCGTGTTGATGCCGCGTGAATCGTCGTGATTCACCCAGGCGGCGAACACGCGGTTGGCGCGCAGCTCGCGACGGTGCTCGTGCGGGTGGATGTCGTTCGGATCGTCGGGTCTGGTGCCATAGTACTTGAAGTAGCCCACCGGGCGGCCATCGGCGAAGCGGCTCGCGATCGCGCGGTACTTGCCGTTTGCCTGACGCGCCGCTCGCTTCAGGATGCGATCGACGTCGCTCCGGCGCATCTGGCGCGTCCGCCCGGCCATGTCGACGGTCGTCGCGGTCGGCGCAATCGCGATCCGTGCAGGGTCGATCTCCACGATGTAGCCCTGCACGACGTTGTACCCGAGCGCGTGATAGATCGCCGCGCCGATCACTTCGGCGCCGCTTCCCATCTCCGGATGCGCAGGCGGGTCGAATTTGATCTGATAGAGGCGTCCGGAGGGATCTGCCACACGGTAGCCTGGAGTGATGCCGGAGCTTTTCTCCTGAACGATCGGCCACCCGTCGATGTCCAGGGTGTCGAGCTGGTTCGGGCCCCGGACGATCTCCTCCGGCGTCATCCGGCCCGAGCCGATGCGGTTCGTGAACCAGGAGGAGTCCGGCACCTCGTCCACGGTGTTCACGTTCGCCGCCCGAACGTCGCGGCGATCCCCGGGCTTGAAGAACGTGTGTTCGGTGAAGTCGTACCCGTTGCTGCCTTCGATCGAAACGACGCCGCCGGCATCGAGCGCGCGGTCATCGTCCGACTGGATGGGATCGTCCGGGTAGAACCGCGGCGCCGCGCCGCGGCCGCCCGCCGCAAGTACAACTGCGATCAGGACCGCCACGCCGCTCGTCCAGGCGCCAACTCTTCGCCTCACCGCCGGTCCACCCCGTCTGGCCGCCTTCTGATTAATCAAGATGCCGATTCGCTCCACGCCCGTTGTGTCCTTTGTGCCCGTTGAATCCTTTGTGCCCGTTGAATCCTTTGTG
>WUUC01060928.1_pt1 | contig 20402 bp, 19 predicted proteins | sample 6278441 | NCBI WGS metagenome assembly WUUC01 (sample SAMN13675441, study PRJNA597444) | soil metagenome | isolation source: soil | place: USA: Washington | collected 2017-10
ACACGGACGACGACGAGCGGGCGGGCGTGACGCTGTCCGGCGGGCAGTGGCAGCGGGTGGCGCTGGCCCGGTGCCTGATGCGCACCGACGCCGAGCTGATCGTGCTCGACGAGCCGACCTCGGGGCTCGACGCCGAGGGCGAGCACCGCGTGCACACCACCCTGCGCCGGCACGCGGAGGGCCGCACCCGGCTGCTGATCTCCCACCGGATGTCCGCGCTGCGCGGCGCGGAGCTGATCGTGACGCTCGTCGACGGCCGGATCGCCGAGCGGGGCAGCCACGACGAGCTGATGGACGCCGGCGGTGAGTACGCCAGGCTGTTCCGCCTCCAGGCCGGCGGTTACCAGGACGCGAGGGTGCGATGATCGGGTGGGTCAGGGTGACCGTGCGGGGCAACAGCATGTCGCCCACGCTGCGCGACGGCCAGCGCCTGCTGGCCCGGCGGCTGCGCCGCGATCCCCGGCGCGGCGAGGTGATCGTGTTCCGGGTACGGGACGACCAGCTGCCGCACCGGATCAAGCGGGTCGCCGCGGTCGCCGGCGACCCGCTGCCGGACTGGCTCACCCCGGCGCTGCCGGACGTGTCCCACGTGCCGGCCGGACACGTGGCGGTGGTCGGGGACAACGCACGCTCGCAGGACTCCCGTCAGCTGGGCCTGGTCGCGTGCCACGACATCCTCGGCGCCGTCCCCGGCTCCTGACCGATCCGCCCGTACTGGACCGCCAGCAGGGTCGCCGCCGTCGTGGGCGCCCGCCGGCCGGCAGCGACCCAGCGCTCACGCCAGCCCGCGACGTCCCCACCGCAGGCCCGTACGATCGCCAGCACCGTGTCGAGCCGGGGGAACCGGCGTCCGGTCAACGCGTCGTGCAACGTGCTGCGCGCGCACCCGGTACGGCGCGCCAGCTCGCGATAGGTCAGGCCGACCAGCAGCCGCAACTCGTCCAGGTCACCGGCCAGCTTCGCCCGGACCGCGTTCACCATCAGACTCCCCGTGAGATCTTCACCGTATGTCCGCACGATTCGGCATATTCACCTACGGCCCCCTCCGTGCGCCAGTAATTGATCAATGAGTGGGGATGTGGTGCGCCGTACGGCGGGGTGCCGCTGCTCCGGGTGGCCCGTTCGTGGTTGGGCCCCCTGCCGGCACGACCGGGGGCGGCGTGCCCGGATGTTCCGCCATACTGTGACCGTGCACACAGCGGCCGATCCCGGACTGCTGTCGCCGGCCGAGCGGAACACGCTCGCCGTGCTGTGCGGCGGGAACCCGCGCCTGTGGGGGACCGTGGCCATGGTGATGCGGCAGCAGCCGGGCTCCGTGCTCCTCAACCAGCGCGCCGGCGAGGTGGTCAGCGGGCTGCCCTCGCAGGTCCCGTACACCGCCACCGTGCTGCCGCTCTGTGTGGACAGTGCCGGCGGCGCGCACGTCCGGGACGTGGACGGGAACAGCTACGTCGACTGCCACATGGGCTACACCGCGTCGATCCTGGGACACAGCCCGCCACCGGTGGTCGACGCGGTCGCGGGCGCCGTGCGTGGCGGGACGGGCGCCGGCCACTTCGTCCGGCCGCAGGTCGAGCTGGGTGAGCAGGTCCTGCGGTTCGTGCCGTGGGCCGAGCGCGTCGCGTTCTTCCACAGCGGCGCGGAAGCCGTGGCGGCCTGCGTCCGGATGGCCAGGGCGGTGACCGGCCGGCATCTCGTCGCCAAGTTCGAGGGCTGCTACCACGGCAGCGGCGAGGTCGGGCTCTACAACACCACCATCACGCTGTCCGGGCAGACGCCGCGGGGCCCCGTCGAGGACATCACTCCGGTCGCCTGCACCGGCGGGGTCAGCCGGGCGGCGGGTGCGGAGCTGCTGGTCCTGCCGTTCGACGACGACGCGGCGCTCCGGTTGGTCGCGCGGCGGGCGGACGAGCTGGCCTGCGTGGTCGTCGACCCGGTGCCGCCCTTCCGCGCGTCGGCGCCCGAGGCGTCGGCGGGCTTTCTCACCGCACTGCGCGAGGTGACCGCCCGGCACGGGATCGCCCTGGTGTTCGACGAGGTCGTCAGCGGGTTCCGGCTCGCGCGCGGCGGTGCGCAGGAGGCGTTCTCGGTGACCGCCGACCTGGCCTGCTACGGCAAGATCACCAGCGGGCTCGGCCTCCCGCTGACCGTGGTCGCCGGGTCCGCCGCGTACCTCGACAGCGCCAGCACCGGCGGGATGCTCGCCGACTTCGGCGGCGGCAAGGTCTGGGTGTCGACCACCAACGCGGCCAACCACCTGTCCGTGGTCGCCGCGCTCGCGCAGCTGCGCCACCTGTGGCAGTCCTACGACGAGGTCATGGCGACCCTGGACCGCAACCACGCGGCCCTTGCCCAGCGGCTCGCCGTCCTGCGCCGCGAGGACGGGCTACCGGTGTACCTGCACGGCCATCCTCGGCTCCAGTCGATGATCGCCTTCGGTGACGCGGGACCACCCGTGGACTACCGGACCTGGCTCACCCACGCCGGGCCGGACCGGCTGCGCGCGCCGCGCCTGCTCACCCTGTACCTGCGGCTGCACGGCGTGTACACGAAGAGCAACCCGACGATGAACCTGTCCGCCGCGCACACCGCGCACGACGTCGACACGATCGCCGACGCGGTGGCGGCCAGCGCGGCGGCGATGGCCCGGCAGGGTGTTCTCCCGGAACGGGAAGGAGTTCCGTGACAGGCAACGAACTCGGTCGCAGGCTCCGGTACCTCCAGCTGGCGACCCGGGTCTGGGCCGGTGGTGGAGAGTTCGCGCAGCGGTCCACCGACGGGGTGCGCCACCAGGCGCTGCTGTGCAACCACCGCCGGTACGTCGAGCTGGTCCCGGCGTACGGCCGGCTCGCCGAGTCGGCCGGCGCGGTGGCGGTGACCGACGTCGAGCAGCTCGTCGCCGAACTGCTGGTGACCACGGACCTGTTCAAGTCCTACGACCCGATCCTGTTGGAACGGCGAGACTTCGCCGCGATGACCGACTGGCTCGGCACCATCTGCACGCGCCGGCCGGCCATCGCGACCGACGACGTCGACGATCTCGACGTCTGGCGCGAACGGCTCTTCGCGGACGGGGTGCACCTCCAGTTCTCCAGCGGCACCACGGGCCGGCCGTCGTTCGTGCCCCGCGACCCGGCCACCCTGTCGGCCCTGCGGCACAACGGAAGCCACTACCCGCACCCCAGCCAGGCACGGTTGACCGGGGACGGGGAGCCCTACGACTGCCTGCTGCTCGTCCCGGCGGGCGATGGCACGGGCCTGCAGGGGGTGGCCGCCGGACTGACGGCCGGCGCCGACCGGGCACACCGGCTGGACGGCCCGGTGCTGACCGCGGGCACGGCCCGCGCGTGGGCGTCGGCGGGGGAACGTGACCGGTCCTACGCCCGCTGCGTGGACTTCCTGCGACGGGCCGGCGAGCAGCGCCGGCGCGTGCTGGTGTTCGGCCCCCCGTTCGCCGTGCACGCGCTCGTCGAGCACGTGCTGGCCGGGCCCGGCCCGATCGCTCTGCCCGCCGGCAGCACGGTGGTGACCGGCGGTGGCTGGAAAGGGTTGACCGAGGTGTCCGCCCCGTCGCTGCGTGCCGCGCTGGCCGATGCCCTCGCGGTACCCGCCGGCCACGTCGTGGACGTCTACTCCACCTCCGAGCTGAACGCGGCCATGATGAGCTGCGCCCACGACCGCTACCACGTCCCGCCGCTGCTGGAGCCGCGGGTCGTGGACGACGACCTCGTCCCGCTGCCGGGCGAGGACGTCACGGGCACGCTGGCCTTCCTCGACCCGTTCGCGTTGTCCTACCCGGGATTCCTGGTCACCGGGGACACCGGGCGGCTGGTGCGCGGGCGGTGCGGCTGCGGCCTGGAGGGGTGGTCGGTGCTCGGCCCGATCACCCGGTCCGAGCGGGTCGCGGCCAAGGGCTGCGCCGGCGTGGCCGCGTCCGTGCAGGCCTGAGGGATGGACGAGGTCGTCGGAGTGCCGGCGCTGGTGAAGGGCCGCGTCGTCATGCCGGACGGCGAGCACGTGTCGGTGGTGCGGGTCCCGGTGCTCGACCAGGACACCCTGGCGCCGACCGGCGCGCACCGGTCGATCACGTTCCCACTGGTGCCGCCGGAGGAACTCGTCGAGCCCGATCCCGGCGCGCTCGCGGCCGGCCTCCACGCGCTGCCGTTCCACGAGGTGCTCCAGTACGCGGACGGGCTGCGCACGGTGCTGCGGCCGGGTGGCGCGCTGTCGAGGTCGGTCGCGGCGGACGTGGCCGCGGCCACGTCGATGGACGGCGCGGCGGTGGACCTGTTCCTCGGGAGCCTGCCCGGCCTGTTCGACCCGAACGGCCTCGCGGAGCTCGTCGACCGGGAGCTCGGGAACGGCGACGGTCCGGGCCGGGACTTCCTCGACGGCTGGGTGCCGGTGCCGGCGACGCCCGCCCGCGGCCGCACCGCGCGGGCCGCCGACCAGCTGGCCGGCCGGCCACCCCGCGCGGCCTACCGGGCGGCCGTGCGCGCGGTGCCCACCCGCCAGCTGCACATCACCGCGGGCAACACCCCGGTCATCCCGTTCGTGTCCTTCCTGCGCGCGCTGGCCACGAAGGGCGCCGCCGTGGTCAAGTGCGCGGCCGGGTCGGCGGTCTCGGGGGTGGTGCTCGCGCGTGCCATGCACGAGCTGGACCCGGACCACCCGATCACCCGGCACACCTCGCTCGTGTACTGGCCGGGCGGGGACCGCCGGGTCGAGGACGTGCTCCTCGCCGACGGCGCTTTCGACCGGCTGGTGATGTGGGGCTCCGCCGACGCGATCGGCAGCGTGGTGACCCGCGCCGTGGGGACCAGACAGGTGCTGCTGCGGCCGAGAGTGGGGATCTCCCTGATCGGCGGCGAGGCGCTCACGGACGTCGCGGCGGCCGCGGACCGGGCGGCCGCGGACACGATGATCGCCGGCCAGGCCGCCTGCACCTCCTCGCTCGTGCACTACGTGGAGGGGAGCCGGCAGGACGCGGCGGACTACTGCGAGGCGCTGCGCGGGGCGCTGGCCCGGTGGGACCGGGCGCTGCCACGGGCTCTCGACCCCGGCACGGTCGCGCGGCTGCGCCGGCTCCGGCGCGGCGAGTTCGTCGCGGGCACGTGGTTCGAGAACGGGCAGTGGCCGCACGTGACGTCGGTGGTCGTGCTCCTCCCGTCCGCGTTCGACCTGGCGGCCCACCCGATGGGCCGCTGCGTGGTCGTGCGGCCGGTCGCGCGGCTGGCCGACGCGTTGCGCTACACCCACGCCGGGGTGTCGGCGGTGGGGGTCTGGCCGCTGCCACGCCTGGTGGAGCTGCGGGACGAGCTCGTGGCGCGGGGCGTGAGCACGGTCCTGCCGCTCGGCGAGACCGAGCAGGCGTACGCGGGTATGCCGCACGACGGCATGCGCGTGCTGAGCGAGCTGGTGAACTGGGTCAACTCCGCAGTGCTCGACCGATGATCGGCGCCACGCGCGCGGGTTTCTCCAGCAGCACGAGATGACCCGCGTCCGGCACCTCGCTCACCGTGGCGCCGGGCACCGCGTCGCGGATCACCCCGGCGCACCGGCGGAACGCCGGCAGCTCCGCCGAGCCGAGGACGACGTGGGTCGCGGCGGTGATCCGCGACAGGGCACGCTCGTCCTGGCACGCCGCGGTCAGTCCTGTCATGGCGCCGTCGCCCAGCTCCGTCCAGCGGTGGTCGTCGATGATCGCCGCGATCGCCGCCTTGAGGCGCGGTCTGCGGTTGACTCCCGCGAACAGGTCGGGTGGGGTGCGCATCCACGACCGTGTCATGTGCGGGCCGGGACCGAACCGGGAGTGGATCAGGGTGAGCGTCGCGTACCGCATCTCCACCAGCGGGTCGGTCGGCCCGCCCGCGAGGCCGGGCGCGGCGAGCACCAGTGTGTCGAACGCGTCCGGCCGGCGGATCGCCACCTGCAGGGCGAGGATGGTGCCGAACGACATGGCGACCAGGCGCCGCACCCCCGACTCGACCGCGACGGCGCCGATGGTCTCGGCGAGCGTGTCGAGGTCCTCGCCGGTCCGAAGTGGACGGGACGTGCCATGGCCCGGCAGGTCGATCCCGATGTGGTGCGGGCCGGGAAGCAGCTCCCAGAGCGTGGACCACACCCGCGAGTCCATGGTGTAGCCGTGGAACCACAGCACGGGATCGCCGTCACCGGGGGAGACCCGGGCCCGGAGACCGTCGCCGAAAGGGACGGTCATCAGCCGGTTTCCCGCAGTCGCTGGCAGAACTCGTGGTAGGCGAGCACCAGCCGGTCGCTCTCGTCGAGGTCGCTCGGGGCGCCCTGGCACAGGTTCTCCCAGATCTCGCGGTCCTGCTCGAACGCCGTTTCGCTGTCCCGCAACAGGGTCAGGGCGGAGACCAGGCTCGCGGGCCGGCCGTCCTGTTGCGGGGGAAGGGCGATCGAGACACGCACGGTGCTGTGCCCGTCCGGCGTCGGGGTGGCCGCGGTGATCACGACCGGCGCGTTGCCCTCCTCGCCGAGCTCCGAGGCGGCGAGCGTGGGGCTGAAGACCCTGGCGTGGAACCGGGTGCGGGTGCTCCCACCGTCGTCGGCCGGCGCCTCGAACTCGCCGTGCACGACCAGTTCGCCGTGCTCGCTCGGGTGTTGTTCGAGCTGGGGCCGGCGCAGCAGCCCGTGCACGGCGCTGAAGTGGTCGGTGTCGAAGATGTTCTCGATGACGTACTCGGGCGCGACCCTGATCGACAGGGTGAACCCCGGCATCAGGTGGTGCGTCCGCGCGAGCTGGGCCAGGTACTCGGTGAAACCGTGCTCGTGCCGTTCGGACAGCAGCGTGAACACGCAGCCGCCCACCGCGAGCGTCGGGTACTCGCGCACGCGGTACCGGCCGGCGCCACCGCACCCGAGCACGACACGGCGTCCGTGGAACGGGCACACGATCGTGTCGCCCTGGAGGGTGCCGCCGTGACCGAGGTGCGCGCCGCGGTGCGGGCACGCGGCGTCGAACGCGCGGATCCGGTCGCTCTGCCGGATCAGGACCAGCGGTCGCCGACCGACGGCGGCGGGGGTGATCTCCGCCCGCAATTCTTTGTCGTACGCGACCTGGGACCATCCGTGGTACAAGATTGTCCTCCAGTTGCGACACCGATGGACCAGCAAGATTACCCGGTTTCCGGCGACGCGGCAGATGGCGGGTGCCACTTATGATACATTTTGAAAATATTTACCTTCCTTGTGTGAGGCGACGTGCCGGGTGTAGTGTCCTGGATCACAGACAAATCGTGTCGAGTGTCGTGGGGGATCTCGTGGCCGAGAATCCATATGAGGACATCCTCGCCGGCCAGCCGGCCGAGGCGCGTCAGCGCAAGCCCTTCAGCCCGGGTGCCAAGCCCGAGGGCGGGGAGAAGTCCGAAGACCGGCGCACGGTCGCCGAACTGAATCTCGTCGACCCCGCCGTGCTCGCCGAAATGCCCAGGATCGCCGAGCTCACGGTGGAGGACCTTGAGGACCTCGCGTCGGAGTTCTCCGGCCTGGACTCGGGAAACAACAAGGTCAAGGACCTGACCGTCGAGGACATCCAGGACCTGGAGGGCGTGTTCTTCCAGTTCCGCGCCGGCGCGCTGCAGAAAGCCGCCTCGGGTGGCGACGGCACGTTGGAGTGGAGCATTTCCTGTTGCTCCTGCACGCCGTGCTGCTGTTGCGCCGCGGCCGACGTGGAGGCGAAAGCCGTCGCTGGCTGACCGGACGACACCGTGCCAATTCACGTCGTCCCGATTTCGGACGACCAGGTCGCCGTAAAGTCGGGAGTCCGAGAGGTTCTCATAAAAGGTCCCGGCATTCGCCGTGTCGCCGAGTCGGTCGTCCCGTTGCTCGACGGCGAGTGCACCCGGGCCGAGATTCTTGACGGTCTCGACGAACCGTCGCGTGAGCAGGCGGACAAACTGATCGAATCGCTCACCGCGCGCGGGTTCGTCGGGGATGCGGGCCGGGACGACACGCAGCAGGATTTCTACGCCAATTTCCCCGCCACCGCCGACGCGCCGGCGTGCCTCGCGGCCGCGTCGGTGGCCGTGTTCGGACACACCTACGCGGCCCGGTCGCTCGTCCGCGGCCTGCTCGAGGTCGGCGTGGGCGACGTGCTCGTGGTCGCCACCGGTCCTGTTGGGCCGGTCGACGCCTGGCCGTCCGACGACGACCGGTTGCGCGTCACCGCCGACCACCCGTCCGACGACGAGGTGGGCCGGCTGTCGGTGCTGTGCGCGACGCACGACTTCGGGCCGCCGGACGTGCTGCTGGACACCGCCCGGCTCGCGCTGCGGTCGCGGGTGCCGTTCCTGCCGGTGTGGCTGTCGGACATGGTCGGGCACGTCGGCCCGCTCACCCACCCCTTCGACACCGCCTGCCTGCGCTGCTACCTCCTGCGCACGGACTCGAACAACCCGCGCTACCCGGTGTCCACCGCGATCCGCGAACGGCTCGCCGAACTGCCCGACGCCGCGCGCAGCACGGGAATGCTGCCACCCATGGCCGGTGTGCTCGGGGAGATCGCCGCCGTCGAGGTGGTGAAGCTGCTGACCGGGTTCGCTCCGAACGACACGGTCGCGCACGCGGTCGAGATCAACCTGGTGTCGTTCCAGACGGCCGTGCGGCGGGTGCTGAAGGTGCCGCGCTGCCCCGACTGCGGTGAGGTGTCGGTGCGCGGCCCGCGCGTGCTGACCGTCGGTCCGCAGATCCCGCAGGGCTGAGCCGTGCTCGACACGGCCACCCGCGCGCGGGCCGACCGGCTGCTCCGCTGGTGGGACTGCCTCGTCGACCCGAAAGTGGGGATCATCCGCGAGGTCGTCGAGCTCCCGGTGGACGACGACGAACCCGAGTTCTTCCACTACCTGTCGACCGCCTGCGACACCCGCCCTTTCGGTGCGCTGCGGAACTTCGGCAACAACGGCGGCGTCGCCACCAACCGCTACTCGGCGCTGGCGAAGGCGGTCGGCGAGGGGATCGAGCGGTACTGCTCGGCGTTCGTCCCCTACGACGACCTCGTGTTCGCGCCCCACCGGGACCTGGGCGACGCGGCGGTCGCGCCGGACGAGTTCGCGCTCTACCTGCCCGAGCAGTTCACGGCGCCCTCGTTCAGCTACCGCCCGTTCACACCGGAGGTCTCCGTCGGCTGGGCGGCGGGCACGTCCCTGGTCACGGGGCAGCGGCGGCTGGTGCCCGCCGGCATGGTGTACGTGCCCTACCGGCACCTGCGGGACGGCCGCGACGAGTGCGTGGTCCAGCCGATCTCCACCGGTCTCGCGTGTGGACAGTCCTTCACGGACGCCGCGCTGTCGGGGCTGTGCGAGGTGGTGGAGCGCGACGCGTTCACGATCACCTGGCAGGCGATGGTGAGCTGGCCGCGCGTCCGGCCCGGGACGCTGCCGGACGTGGGACGCGACCTGGTCCGCCGGTTCTCCGACGTGGACCTCGACGTCGAGATCGTGAACATCACCAACGATCTCGGGGTGCCGGCGTTGATGACGCTCGCGCTCGGGCACCGGGACACCTCGCCCGCGGTCACCGTGGCGGCCGCCGCGGACCCGTCCCCGGAGACCGCGCTCGTGAAGAGCCTGGAGGAGCTCGCCCACACCAGGAAGTTCGCCCGGCAGTGCCTGGACTACCTGCCGGCCGTGCCGAGCGAGCCGGCGGCCGGGCATCCCGAGGTGCGCGACCAGCGGCACCACCTCAGGTTCCACTGCCCGCGGGAAGCCAGGTCCCACAGCGCGTTCGCCTACGCCGCGCGGGACCGGGTCGACCTCGCGGACCTCGAGCCGTGCGCCGCCACCGGCGGCGAGGCCGGTCTGCGCGCGGTCGTCGAGCGGGTCGCCGCTCGAGGGTACGACGTCATCGCGTTCGACCTGACGACCGCCGACGTGGGTGCGCTCGGCCTGACGGTCGTCCGCGTCGTCGTGCCCGGCCTGCACCCGCTGCACATGGGCCACCAGAACCGCGCGCTGGGTGGCGACCGGCTCTACGAGGTGCCCCAGGCCTTCGGCCACCGCGGCCTGCGCCGGGGTGAGCCGGACAACCCGTTCCCACACCCCTTCCCCTGAGGAGGTCCCGTGGCCCTGGAGCCGGTCGACGAGTGGCTGCTGGGTGACCAGCCGGACATGCTGTGGGAGCTGTACCACGCGAACTCGAAGGTCGGCAGGCACGACCGCCATCCGCTGTTCGCCCTGCGCCCCTCGGACGCGACCGTCGTCGGGATGATGCGCCAGCTGCGCACCGTGAAGCCCTACCGGGACCGGCCGAAGGTCGCGCTGCCCACCGAACTGCCGGCCGCGCCGGGGTTCGACGAGGTGGTGCGGGCCCGGGAGACCGCGCGCGGCTTCGCCGGCACCCCCATCACACTGGCCGCTCTGGCCAAGGTGCTGACCTTCGGCTACGGCGTCCAGCGCGACGAGACCGCGGCCGGCTACCCGAGGCCGTTCCGTGCCGTGCCCTCCGGTGGGGCGCTGTACCCGCTGGAGCTGTACGTGCACGCGACCAGGGTGGACGGTCTCGAACCCGGGTTGCACCACTACGACCCGGAGGACGCAGAGCTCGACGTGCTGCGGCCGGGCGACGAGGTGGACCGGCTGGCCACGCTGGTGATCCAGCCGGAGCTCGTCCGGGACGCCGCGGCCGTCGTGCTGGTGACCGCGACGTTCCTGCGGTCGGTGTTCAAGTACGGGGAGCGCGGGTACCGGTTCGTGTTGCTCGAAGCCGGTCACCTGGCGCAGAACGTCGTCCTCACGGCGACGTCGCTGGGGCTGGCGGCGGCGCCGGTCGGCGGCTACCTCGACGCCGACGTGGACCGGTACCTCGGCTTCGACGGTGTCAGGGAGTCCACTGTGTACGTCATCCTGCTCGGGCAGCCGGACACATGACCCAGCTCACCTACAACCCTTTCCTGCCCGAGGTCCGTCTGGACCCGTACCCGACCTACCGGCGGCTCCGGGAGGCGGATCCGGTGCATTTCAACACGTTCTCCGAGATCTGGTTCCTCACCCGGTACGCGGACTGCGCGTTCGTGTTGCGTGACCCGCGGTTCTCGGCCGAACAGGGCCAGCGCACCCGGCTGCGGGACGACGACCTGCCCGTCTCGATGCTCAACTCCGACCCGCCGGTCCACACCCGGCTGCGCACCCCGGTGAACAGGGTGTTCGCCGCCCGGCTCACCGACGTGTTCCGCGACCCGCTGACCGGCTTGGCGGAGGAGCTCGCGGACCGGTGCGCCGCGCGGGGCAGCGCCGACCTGATCGCCGACTTCGCCGGGCCGCTGTCGATCCGGGTGCTCGCCACCGTGCTCCGGGTCCCCGGCACCGACCTCGAGCGTTTCGAGCACTGGGCGGCGACGAGCTCGGTCAACCTCGATCCCTTCGCCGCCCCGGCGAAGGTGGCGCGGGCGGCCGACGCCACCGACGAGCTGACCGCGTACCTCGCTGGCCTGGTCGACCGGTGGGACCTGCTGCCGGTGAGCGTGCCGGACGTCGTCGCCCCCCAGCGCGCGGCCGGGTTGAGTCGCGACCAGATCGTGAACACGCTGGCGTTGCTGGTGATCGGCGGCTACGAACCGCTGCGACACGTGGTGGGCAACGGTCTGCGGACGCTGATCGACGACCCCGGCGCGCTGGCCGGCCTCCGCGCCCGACCCGAGCTGATGCCGAGAGCGGTGGAGGAGCTGCTGCGGTTCGAGCCGCCGATCCAGCTCACCGCCCGCGTCGCCACGGACGAGGTCGAGGTGGGCGGCACCGTGATCCGCGCGGGCCAGACCGTGGTGCCCCTGCTGGGCGCGGCCAACCGCGACCCCGAGATGTTCACCGATCCGGAGCGGCTCGACCTCACCCGCTCACCCAACCCCCACCTGACCTTCGGCGAGGGTGTCCACTTCTGCCTCGGCGCCGGCCTGGCCAGGATGACGGCGGAGACCGCGTTCACCGCCCTGCTCACCCGCTTCCCCCGCATCGAGCTGGCCGGTCCACCACCACGCTGGCGCAACGCGGTGGTCCCCAGAGGACTGGGCTCCCTCAACGTCCGGTGCTGAGCCGTGGTCAACCGATCGGGTTCAGCACGGCGACGGCGACCGCGAGGCCGACGACCGCGGCGACCAGCCAGCCCGTGCCGCGTCGGTCCGGCAACGGCACCACGTCGCGTCGGGGGGTGAGCCACCACGCCGCCATGAACCCGCCCCAGAACAGGGCGAACGACCCGAGCCAGTACTGCAGGACGACCGCCGTCATGCCGTCCGTGACCGGGTGCCAGATGGCGAGCACGGTGAACACCGCGTTGACCACGAGGTAGGGCACCTGGTGCAGCACGATCGACGTGCGTACCCGCCCGGCGCCGTCCGGCACGAACCGCAGCATCGCCGTGGGCAGCCAGACGAACACGAACACGATGCCGGCGAGGCCGACCACCCCGACGATCACCTGGGCAGGCCATCCCGCGTCGAGCCACGCGAGGACCCGCGACCAGTCACTCCCGCCGGACTCGCCGCGGAACAACCCGTCGATGAACAGGTAGCCGAAGCCGGTGAGCAGCGAGTAACCCGCGAGGTAGGTCAGGAACAGCCGGGTGAGCGGGCCGGACCCGCGCCGGTGCGCGCGGGCGAGCACCGCCATGACGACGAGCCCGGTGACGATGTTCAGGATCGCGGCGGCGCCGGCGACGATCGCGTCCCGCAGGCCGGCGTTCGGCTCCGGTACGGCGGTGTCCACGGCGAACAGGCTGAACCGCTGCCAGTCGCCGCCGACCGCCAGGGCCGTGAGCCCGTGGCAGAGCTCGTGGAACACCTGCACGGCGAGCGCGGCGACGAACGCCACCGTCACCGCGTTCACCACGAGCGTCGTGGTTCCCCGTTCCGTTCTCCGGCCGGTTTCCTCAGCGGACATGTTCGGCACCTTTCGCTTCGAGGGCCGGGACGACCTCGCCGCTCGCCCGGACTCCGCTTTCCAGTGCGCCGTGGACGGTGCCGGGATGCCGGGCCCCGCAGGTGGTGTCGCCGGCGAAGAACAGCGTGCCGTCCACCGGCCGTGCCCACGTGCCCGACGCGGCCGCCGTGTGCTGGCGGGGAAAACCGAACGCGCCACGGGCGAAGCTGTCCGCGGTCCAGTCCACGACCCGCAGGTCGGCGATCGCCGACGCGGCGAACCAGGGGAGTGCCGGACCGGCCAGCTCGGCGACGAGGCCTGCGTCCCAGCCTTGCGCCGGCACCCGCCCGGCGCCGGATCCCTTGCAGCACAGTGTGATCACGCGCGATCCCGCGCGAGCCCGCAGGAACCCGCCGGTCCTGCCGAGCACGAGGCACCAGGCCGACTCCGGCGCGGGTTCGGTCAGGGTGATGGCGGCGAGCGTGGCCGGACCGAGCGGGAGGGCGCGCGCGGCCGCCGCCTTGTCGGCCGGCAGCGGCGGGTCGAAGGCCAGGTCCCCGGCGGCCACGACACCCGGCGGAACGGCGAGCACCACGGCCGTGGCGTCGAGCGTGAACTCCGCGCCGCGCACCCGCACGCCGTCACCGGACCGCGACACCATGTCCACCGGGTGCGCGAGCCGGACGTCCAGGCCTGCCGCCACGGCGTCGGGCACCTGGTGGTAGCCCGCCGGCAGCACGAAGTCGCGCCGGCCGGAGCGCCACTGCCGCCGGATCTCGGCCATGCCCGCCACGCTGAGCTCCGCCGGGTCCGCGGCCCACACCTGCGCCAGCCACTCCAGGGCGAGCGCGCGGGTCGGTTCGCTCGTGCCGGCACAGGCCAGCGCGGCCGTGGTCGCGTGGGCGGACCTGCAGAGCGCCGCCTCCACCACCCAGGGTGCGACGAGGCCCGGTGGCAGGGCCGCGGCCGTGTGCCGCTGTCCGTCCACGGTGAACACGAAGTCGCCGTCGACCAGCAGGGGCTCGGCGTCGAGCCCGCGTGCCCGGATCACGTTCCAGGTGACCGAGTCCTCGCCGTGCACGACCTGCGCGCCCAGCTCCACGGCCTCGCCGTCCGGCGTCCGCCACGTGTGCACCCGCCCGCCGGTCCGCGTCCGTGCCTCCAGCACGATCACGTCCAGCCCGCGAGCCCGCAGCTTGTGGGCGCACGCCAGCCCGGCGACGCCCGCGCCGATCACCACCACGTCATGCCGTGCCATCGTGCCCCCGACGCGCGCACCGGGTGTTATGTTGGCCGCGGAGGAGCCCATGGCCAGCCAGAAGATCTCCCCCGCGCTCAGGTCGCGGCTCGCGGACACCACCGCGACGGAGCTCGAGGTGATCGTCGAGCTGGTGCCGCAACCGCAGCCGGCCGAACCCGAACTGGGGCGGGACGAGCTGGTCGCCCGCCGCAGGGCGGCGTTCGCGGCGCGCGCCGACGTCGTCGCCACCGTGGTGCGTGGCCTCGGCGGCGATGTGCTCGGCCGGTCCTGGCTCGCCGAGTCGCTCCACGCCGCCGTGCCGGTCGCCGCCGTGCCCGGCATCGCCCAGCTGGCCACGGTCGCGCTCGTCGACGTGCCCGCCGCCATCAGCCCGGACGTGACCTGACCGCACGGTCACTCCAGCCCGGCCAGGGACACCAGGCCGGCGCCCTGCCTGCTAGCGTCCACTGTGGACAGGGGGGTGCACGTCGACACCAGCAGGTCTCGCTGCTGTGCCGGGGTGAGGTCGGGCTGCCCTTCCAGGACGAGCGCCAGGAGCCCGGACACGTGCGGCGCCGCGAAGCTCGTGCCCGGCCCGCCGATCGCGCCGACGTCGCCGTTGGTCCAGCAGCTCACGATCGAGTCGCCGTCGGCGCCGCCGGGGGCGAGCAGGTGCGGGCGGGGCTGCCCCGCCGGCGTGGGACCGAAGTTGCTGTAGCGGCCGAGGAACTCCCCAGCCCGGTTGGTGCCGCCGACCACGATGACGCCGTCCGCCTCGGCGGGAGCGGTCACCATCGTGCCGCCCGGCGGGTGGTTGCCGGCGCTCTTCACCACCGTCATCCCGGCGCCCCAGGCGGTGTCGCAGGCACGTGCGATGCGGCTCGGCGCCGCACCGACCGGGCCGACGCCCCACGAGCAGTTCGCGATGTGCGCGCCGTCCTCGAGCGCCTTCTCCAGCGCCAGCGCGCCGTCGAAGTCGGTCGACCCGAGCAGCGGGTCGGTGGCGAACACCTTGTACGCGTAGATGGTGGCCGCGGGCGCGACCCCCTGGAGCCGTTCCCCGTCGGCGCCGATGATCCCGGCGACCGCCGTGCCGTGCGCGCTCGGCCGGCCCCACGGCTCCCGGACGTGGTTGTGCCGGTGGATGACCCGGTCCTTCAGGTACGGGTGGTCGAGCCGGACCTCGCCGTCGATGACCGCGACGATCACCCCGGCGCCGGTGCGGGCGCTGCGCTGGCGGTATGCCGCGGCGCCGACCGTCACCGTCGTGACCGTCAGTTCGGGCAGCATCGGCAGCGGCACGTCCACCACCCGCACCAGGGGGTCGGCGGCCACCTCGGCGAGCGTCTCGCTGACGGTCGGGATCCGCATGCTGCGGTTGAGCCAGCAGTACTCGGGGCCGGTGTCCTGGGAGGACTCGGCACGGCCGAACGCCGCGCCGATCTGCCCGGCCGCGCGGTAGAAGTCCTCCCGCAGCGCGGTGATCCGTGCCTGGCGCAGCAGCAGGTCCGCGCGCAGCGGCAGCCCGTGCCGCTCGCGCAGTGACGTGACCGCGGCGTGCACAGCCTGCCACGTCGCGGGATCGGCGCCGGCCTCCGGCGCGGCGACGGCCGGTTCGGGGGCGAGCTCCACGATCGCCTCACCCTCGCCGCCCTCGAAGTCCGCCTCGCGGCCGAAGGCGCGGCAGAAGTCGTCGCTCGCCTTCTCGGCGATGGCCTGGCCGTAGCGGGAGCGGAGCCGGTCGCGCGCGGCACGCAGTTGCTCGTCGTCCATGACTGCCCTCCGGCTCAGGCGAGGCCCGCGGCGGCGACGGCCGCCCACGCGACTTCGGGGTGGAAGATGTCGCTGTGCGCGCCGGCGGGTCCACCGCCGCGGCGGATGACGTCCTGGCCGTCGAGGTTCGTGCACGCGCCGGCGGTGAACGGGTACTTCGTACCCACCCCGCGCAGCCTCGCCTTCGCCGCCCGCACGGCCTGCGCGCCGCGGTGGCCGATGGCGCCCCATCGGGTCGCCAGGTCCACGGCCTCGTTGTCGTCCCGGGCGGCGAACGACGCCATCGGGTACAGCCGGGCCAGCGCGCCGTCGAACGTCGAGTGGGTGACCACGATCGGGCCGTCGACCCGTTTGGTCATGCCGCCCAGCGCGCCGGCCCGGTCCCGGTCGTGCGGCAGTGCGTCCGCGAAGGCGAACTGCGAGAACGCCCCCTGGACCAGCAGCACCGACTTCACCGGTGACGGCCGGCGGTCGGGCAGCCCACGCAGGGCGAAGGCCACCAGCCGAGCGCCGAAGCTGTGGCCCATCAGGTGGACGCGCAACCCGGCGTCGGCCGCGTGCAGCCTGCCGATCAGCGGACCGAGCCCTTTCGTGCCCGCGTTGCCGGCGCGTTTCTTCATCTCCCAGTAGGTGGCCTGCCGGACGGCTTCCTTCGCGCCCCGCCACAGCTTGTCGAACAGGTCGCCCAGCCCCTCCTCGACCACCGGGTCGGTCTCGTCGACCATGCCGATCCCGCGGATCCTGTCGATCTCGTCGGCGAACCGCGTCAGCACGACTTCGAAGTCCCGCTCCCGCAACAGGACCGGGGCGCCGGCCTCGTCGAGCTCGTCCACGTCGCCGGGGGTGGGCACCAGCTCGCGCAGGAGCTCCTGGAAGCGGCGCACCTCGGCATGCTCCCTCGGGCGCCGCGCCAGCAGGTCGGCGATCGCGTCCAGCGCCGCGAGCTGCCCCGGTTCCCGGTAGATCGCGCGCAGGTCCTCGACGAGCCGGTGTTCCTCCGCCGGTGTTGCCTCCGGCAGTGTCGCCGCCGGCGTTTCCTCGTCGGCCCACAGCAGCGACGGCCAGAACACACCCGCGGTGCCGACGACCCGGCCGGCAGCGGGCCTATGTGTGGCCAGCACGCCGGCCAGCTCGCGGAAGAAACGTTCGTAGAGCGAGCGGGCGGAGCGTTCGGAATTATTCCAACCGTGGCAGAAGACGAAGAGATCCGTGGCATTAGCCGCCGCGATCTCCTTGACGAGGTTACCCGCGCCGGTGAACGTGCCGTGCTCGTCGAAGCTGATCCGCCAGGGTTCGAAACCCGCTGCCCGGGTTGACATCACCGTCCCCCTTCTCCGGTGTTCACGCCGCCTCGACCGCCCGCGGGGAGATCTTTTTTCTCGGAGATCGAATTCCCGGGAAGAATTCCCCCAGCAAGCCGTGAAGCGGTCATATTGTGGCACAACCCGGCCATGGCAGGCAGCGTTTTACCCCTTTGGAATGAATCAGGAAGCGGTGAATTTCCGCCCACCTGCCCAACCGGCGATAGGCTGACCGCGATGGACGTGGACGTTTTCGTCGCCTCCCACCAGGCCGAGTGGGACCGGTTGACCGAGCTGCTCCGGCGTGGCGGAAAGCTGCGTGGCGCCGAGGCCGACGAGCTGGTCACGCTGTACCAGCGCGCCGCGACCCAGCTGTCGATCGTCCAGGCCACGGCGCCGGATCCGGTGTTGGTCGGTCGGTTGTCGACGTTGGTGGCCAGGGCGCGGGCGGCGGTGACCGGGGCGCCCAGCCCCACGTGGCGGGAGATCGGGACGTTCTTCGCGTACCGGCTGCCCGCGGCGATGTACCTCAGCCGGCGCTGGTGGGGTGCCACCGCGGTCGTGTTCCTGCTGTTCGCGGGTGTGCTCGCGGCCTGGGTGGCCGCCACCCCGGAGGTGCAGGCGACGATCGCGGCGCCGGAGGAGATCCGGGCCATGACCCGGCCCGGCGGCGACTTCGAGACGTACTACTCGTCGAGTCCGGCCGCGTCCTTCGCCGCCCAGGTGTGGACCAACAACGCCTGGCTGGCCGCCGGTGCGCTCATGCTGGGCGTGCTGCTCGGGGTGCCGGTCGTGCTGATCCTGGCCGTCAACGCCGCCAACCTGGGCGTCGCGGCCGGCCTCATGATCGCCGCCGGCCGGGGCGAGGTCTTCTTCGGGCTCATCACCCCGCACGGGTTGCTGGAGCTGACCGCCGTGTTCGTGGCCGCCGGCACCGGCCTGCGGTTGGGCTGGACCGTGGTCGACCCCGGCGGGAGGACCCGCGCGGAGGCCCTCGCCGGTCAGGGCCGCACGGTCGTCGCCATCGCGCTCGGGCTGGTCTGCGTGCTGCTGGTGTCCGGCGTCATCGAGGCCTACGTGACCCCGTCCGGCCTGCCCACCGCGGCCCGGATCGGCATCGGTGTGCTCGCCGAGGCCGCGTTCCTCGCCTACGTCTTCGTCCTCGGCCGCCGCGCCGCACTCGCGGGGGAGACCGGCGACGTGGACGCCGAGTACGCCGGCGACACCCTGCCGTCGGTCGGGTAAGGGCCTACAGCCGGCCGGCGGCCTTCAGCGCCAGGTAGCGGTCGGCGAGGGCCGGCGCCAGCTCCGAGGGCACCGCGTCCACGACCTCGACGCCGCGGGCCGTGAGCAGGGCCGCCATGCGTCGTCGTTCGGCCAGGGCGCGTTCGGCGGCCGCCGCCTCGTAGACCGCTGGCACGTCGCCCCGGCCGCCGGCCATCTCCGTCACCCGGGGGTCGGACACCGCGGCCAGCACCACCCGGTGCCGGCCCGTCAGTGACGGCAACAGCGGCAGCAGCCCCGGTTCCAGCGCGGCCGCGTCCAGTCCGGTGACGAGCACGACCAGCGACCGCCGGCGGGCGCGGCGCAGCACCTCCGCGACCATGCCCCCGGCATCCGACTCCACCAGTTCCGGTTCGAGCAAAGCCATGGCGTTGACCATCGCGGCCAGCACCTCGCCGGCCGCGACCCCGGACACCGCCGCGCGCACCCGCCGGTCGTAGGCGATCAGGTCGACCCGGTCGCCGGCGCGGGACGCGAGGGCGGCCAGCAGCAGGGCGGCGTCCATCGCCGCGTCCAGTCTCGGGGCGTCGCCCACGCGACCGGCCGACGTGCGGCCGGTGTCCAGGACCAGCAGGACGTGGCGGTCGCGTTCGGGGCGCCACGTGCGGACCACGACCTCGGTCGCCCTGGCCGTCGCCCGCCAGTCGATGGACCGGACGTCGTCGCCGATCACGTACCCGCGCAGCGAGTCGAACTCGGTGCCGGCGCCGCGGACCATGACCGCGCGGCGGCCGTCGAGCTCACGCAGCCGCTCCAGCCGGGCGGGCAGGTGCCGGCGGCTCGGGAACGGCGGCAGCACCCGCACGGTCCACGCCACCTCGTGCGCACCCTGCCGCGCCGCCAGCCCCAGCGGCCCGACCGCGCGGACGGTGACCCGGTGCGCGCGGCGGTCCCCACGGCGGGTCGGCCGCAGCCGGGTGACCACGGCGCGCTGACCCGCCGGCGGCACGTCCAGAGGGTGCCGGTCGGCGACCGGGCCCGCGCCGGGCGGCCACGCGTCCCGCAGCACGCCGCGGACCCGGCGCGGGCCCGGGTTGTGCACGGAGAGGGTCACCTCGGCCGGCTCACCCAGCCGCACCGAGGTCGTGCCGGCACGGTCGAAGCGCAGCCGTCGCACGCTGCCCGCCAACAGCAGGTCGGCGCCGACGCCGGCCGCGAGCACGGCCGCCACCCCCAGCACACCGGCCCACGACGGCACCGCGACGACCACCACGACGCCGAGCAGCGCGAGCAGTGCGACCCGGCCGGTGAGCGCCATCAGCGGGGGACCGGCACGGCGGCGAGCACCCCGTCGAGCACGCCCTCGGTGGTCGCCCCCTCCAGCTCCGCCTCGGGTCGCAGCTCCAGCCGGTGCCGCAGCGCCGGCCGCGCGAGCGCCTTGACGTCGTCCGGGGTCACGTAGTCGCGGCCGGACAGCCACGCCCACGTCCGGGCCGCGGACATCAGCGCCGTCGCGCCGCGCGGGGACACCCCGAGCCGCACGGCGGGGGAGTACCGGGTGGCGCGGCACACGTCGACGACGTAGCCGATCACCTCGGGCCGCAGCGTCACCGTGCGCACCGCCGCCCGCCCCGCCTCCAGGTGCGCCCGTCCGGCGACCGGCCGGACTCCGGCCGCGGGCAGGTCACGCGGGTCGAACCCGTCGGCGTGCCGGAGCAGGACGTTCACCTCCTCGTCCCGGCTGGGCAGCGCCATCGTGAGCTTGAGCAGGAAGCGGTCGAGCTGGGCCTCCGGCAGCGGGTAGGTGCCCTCGTACTCGACGGGGTTCTGCGTGGCGACCACCATGAACGGGTCCGGCAGCGGGCGCGGTTGCCCCGCCACCGACACCTGCCGCTCCTCCATCGCCTCCAGCAGCGACGACTGGGTCTTCGGCGGCGTCCGGTTGATCTCGTCGGCGAGCAGCAGGTTGGTGAACACCGGGCCCTCGCGGAA